>OBZE01000140.1_pt1 | contig 49560 bp, 46 predicted proteins | sample 1476901 | NCBI WGS metagenome assembly OBZE01 (sample SAMEA2580235, study PRJEB22360) | human gut metagenome | biome: human gut; feature: human-associated habitat; material: faeces | place: Denmark | collected 2008/2010 | reverse complement strand
GACAGGTTTAGCTTTAGCAGCTTGTACCCATTCATGCCAACCTTCTGGGAAAGGTTTATTGTGTATTGATGCATAGCCTTGATATGGAGAATTATCTAAAACTGTTTCATCTAAATCCAAAGCAATAGCTAACTTATGTTTACCCTTATTCTTTTTAATCTCTTTATCTAACTGAGTCTTTGCACTGTTATAACCTTGTAAATATAATGCTTTTGCTTCAGCTGAATTTTGATACCAAGCCACTGCCATAATATTTTGATTACCAAGATTCGCCTTTTGTGATGCTGGTATAGAAGCTTGTTGTGTTTGTTGAACTTCAGCAGAACTTTTGGCAAACGCTGTAGAATTTGTCGTTTGTGGTGCCGAAACTGTAACCGCTACCGATAATGATGCTATTGCAATATACTTTGAAATTTTATTCATCTTATCACCTCATGATTAATATTTAAAATACAGTTAAAATTATAAATGCATTTATTTAATATTGCTATACTATGAAAAGATATTTAATATTATTTCTTGAAAAGCTAACAAATATGTGAACATTTCATATAAGCATGATTTAATGGGAGACCTATCACATGAGAGAGATTTGTGATTTATCACGTAATAAACTTTAATTCATTTGAGTGACTAGGCCTTCCTATCAGTCATATTCACTCATCCACGTATCATTATGTGTACAGTGTGCTATCTCTTGTTTACCTATTGGAACAACCATAAACTCATCCATAGTTTACCTTTTATAAATAGCAGTCCTCACTCATACAATTTCTCATAAAAATCACAACGCTCCAACGTATTTCCAACTTACTTTCACCTATTTTAATTCATAAAAACGACACTTTAATTGTCATTATCCAATAATAGCAAGACGTTATTATTGCAATCTTTTTTATAAAATAATAGAATCATAGTATTGTCATTTAAAGATAAAGTAAGAACGTTTTTATTTTTCAGATTTTTTAAATTATTATGAATATCTAGTTTTAGGAAGGAAATTACATTGAAAAAACAAGTTATTATTTCGGGCCTCATGTTATTTTCACTATTTTTTGGAGCCGGAAATTTAATATTCCCGCCCATGCTCGGCCATACAGCGGGTCAAAATATGTGGATTGGTATGCTAGGCTTTGCTCTTACAGGCATATTACTCCCCTTTATTACTGTTATTGTTGTTGCATTTTATGATGAAGGTGTTGAAAGTGTAGGCAATCGTATACATCCATGGTTCGGGTTTATTTTTGCTGTCGTGATTTACATGTCTATCGGAGCATTTTACGGTATTCCACGTGCTGCAAATGTCGCGTACGAAATTGGTACAAGACACATTTTACCTGTGCACAACCAATGGACTTTAATTATATTCGCAGCAATCTTTTTTGCTATCGTTTACTGGATTAGTTTAAATCCATCGAAAATCGTTGATAATTTAGGTAAATTATTAACACCGTTATTACTATTAATGGTCGCTCTATTAAGTATTGCTGTCATTTTCAACCCTGAATCTGTACTAAGTGCACCTAAGGATAAATATATAACACATCCTTTCATTTCAGGAAGTTTGGAAGGCTATTTTACAATGGATCTTGTTGCTGCGTTAGCTTTTTCCGTAGTCATTGTCAATGGCTATAAGTTTAAAGGCCTCACAGATCGCATGAAAATTTTAAAATATGTCTGCTTTTCAGGTCTTATTGCAGCCATATTACTTGGAATGATTTACTTTGCACTTGCATACGTTGGGGCATCAACAGCTCCAGGAAACTTTAAAGATGGTACAGATATATTGACGTACAACTCATTACGAGTATTTGGTTCGTTCGGTAACCTCGTATTTGGAATGACGGTTATTCTTGCATGCCTAACAACATGTATAGGACTCGTCAACGCTTGTGCAACATTTACTAAGAAACATGTACCTAAGTTTTCTTATAAAATATTCGCACTTGTTTTCTCCATCATAGGATTTTTATTTACAACACTTGGTTTAGAAATGATTTTAAAAATTGCTGTACCATTGTTGACATTAATATATCCCGTGTCTATTGCACTTGTACTGATATCATTTGCTAACATGTTTAGCACATTCAGATTCAGTTGGGCCTATCGACTCGCAACTGTTATTACATTGATTATTTCAATTTTACAAATACTAAATAGTTTCAACTTATTACACGGTGTTATTTTGAAATGGTTTATGATGTTACCTTTAGCAGATATCGATTTAGCTTGGCTTGTACCATTCATGCTCTTTGCTATTATCGGTTTCATCATCGATGTATTTATACGTCGTCCGAAACAAGCGACAACTTAATAAATGCTCACTGCCTAGTAATGATTGACCCATCGTTACTAGGCTTTTTTATATGAAATTCATGACTTTTCAGTGATACCGTCTGTCTATTAATTATTTTAAAATAAATGATTTGTTAAAAAATCCTAGCTGTTATTCAAAAATATTAGTTTTTAAAATTAATTTTGTGAAATTAATTTTGTGAAATTATTCACAAATAAGGCGATTCATAGTATACTCTGATTAACAAATGAAAAGCGAGGATGTCATTGTGAAGGAGAAACATATTAAATGGGATAAAATATTTTATGGGGACGACTGGGTAAATAACGTAGTCGAAACGATAAGAACGAAAGATATATTACAAAGCGTTTATTTAAAACGTTATCTATTACGCGCGATGATGGCAGGATTTATTATCGGGATTATTACGGTCTTCGTATTATCAGTTAAAGCAACACACGAACCAGATTTACCGCCAGGCATTGTGAATATGGCCAGCGCCATTACATTCAGTTTTGCGTTAGTACTCATTTTATTTACAAACTCCGAACTACTAACCAGTAACTTCATGTACTTTACTGTAGGCCTGTATTATAAAGTAATTAAACCGACTAGAGTATTGAAAATATTTTTATTGTGCTTTGCAGGAAATATTTTAGGTGCTGCTATTTTATTTAGTTTCATGCGTTTTTCAAATGTAATGACGCCAGATATGTTAAATCAATTATCAGCAGTTATAGAACATAAAACGTTGTCTACTGGGTTTGTAAGTATATTAATGAAAGCGATATTCGCCAACTTTTTTATTAATATTTCATTAGTTATCGCCATGCAAATTGACGATGTACTTGCAAAAATGTTTGTCATGATGTTCGGTGTTACCATATTCGCCTTTATGGGTTATGAACATGTCGTTTACAACAGTTGCTTGTTTATGGGAGGCTTAATTTATCAAGTTGATACATTGCACTTCATTCCTGCTATTTCAAATATTGCTGCCGCTTTTATCGGTAACTATATCGGAGGCGGTCTCATTATAGGTTTATTCTATGCTTACTTGAATGATCATCATCAATTTTATAAAAATAATTAACTCTATTTGAACAATGCGTTAGTCGATGCCTTTAATATTTAGAAGTGCATTGTCTAACGTATTTTTTTAAAGTTCGTCAATGGTTTTTGTCCGATGCTATGAGCATTATCAAATACAAAATGCTCTCTTAAAAGCAGTTATTGACTGAAAATCTACTTCTAAGAGAGCAATTTATTTAATTGGTTAATTTATTAAAAACTAACAGAAATATAATTACTTAAGAAATCTTGAAATTTCAATATACGATGTTTATGATAAGTCGCTTATTTCATCTTTAGGCTTGTTATTAGTAAGGAGTTTAATACCACTGACTAACCATAAAGCAAATGTAATTATGTTACCACTTATTACAGCTCCAATAATCAACAATATTCCACTCATTTTTTTGTTTTTAGATGCTTTAAACATACCGATTGCACCTAAAATAATTGAAATGATTCCAAATATGAATAGGAATAAGAATAATACAGTGAAAATTGCTGCTGCTGTTTCTGCATCAACTGGGTCAACCTCACCATTAACTGTTGTTGACACATCTGTAGTCATTACACCTGATGCTGCTAAAACCATCAATAGTAAACTAAATACCGTTGCTAAACCTTGAACAACAATTCCTATTATTGTCATTATTTTGATCGATTTTTCCATTGCCTTACTCCTTTATTATTATTTACAAACTTACGTTTGTGTTCTTATATATAAATATTTAAATTTATATCGTGTTTATTGTAAAAATTATTATCGCTAAAGCTCATTTATTTTTTGAAACTGGTTAAAAGTTTTAAAGAAAGCATACGTTATTTTTTTCCACTTCTACATTTTCATCTTCATAATCTGCTTTATGGTCTTTCATATACTTAATTGGGTCTATTTCTCTATTAATCTCTGCCTTACCATCTTTTATTTCATATGCGAAATAATACATTTTTTCACGATCTTTATACAATTGAATACCAATAACAATGACTTTACCATTTTTATAGACATGTGTATTACTGTCTTCTTGTTTAATGTCTGTTTTAATAGTGTTTTGTACTTTCGAGGCAATTTTATTCATTTGATTCTGTTCTTTGTACACTTTATCAATATCTTTTTTGATACTTTTCACCTTTATTAGAACAACCTGCTAATACAATTGCTAACATTAAAAATACTACCAATATTCTTTTCATCATTTTTCTCCTTAGATGGCTGTCATTTTCCACACACTACAATACTGATAATATGCTTTATCATTGTGATGTTTGAACAATGTTTAGCCAATTGTTATCAACTTAAAATTCGTTTAAATGTTTGACGCAAGATTTTGATTAATTATGATATTAAAGTCTTCTTAATATAAACATCTATTTCAGTGTTAATTTACAACTATCTACTGAAAATTATGTCATCATAATAAATTATGCAATAAGTATTTGATACCTTTACATTGCTATGTATCTCTAAAAATTGCTCCCACACATTTATTTTATACCCAAATATTTAACTATTTATAATTATAGTAAAAAACATTTTAATAGTATATACTTTTCTCATATTTTTTTGATATAAGTTTTAAAAAATAAGTCGATGTACATCAACTTTATAAAATACACTACAATAACCTTTTCAATTAATGACAATTTTAAATTTATATCGTGATTTGTTAATTAGTTGAACTTATTTATCCATGATGTATGGATACCGATAAGCTAATTGACTTTTTAAGTTGCAAATAATCTTATTTTTTACCTTCTTCTTTGAATCAAATGTAAAACGAGGTTGGTTTTGCACAGCCTTTTATAACATGTCTGCTACTCTTGCTCTTTAACATACTTCTCTACTGCTCGAATTTCTTCCATTTCATATTCCATTTCTGGTAAAACACCAAACTTTTTATACATATAGTAGTTTTCCTTTCCTGATGGGCCAAAACCTAATTTAATCCAATCTATATAATCAAAAGATACGTTTAAATCACCTTCGCTTGTAAAGTCAAATTCACATGATGTCCATGGTTCTAAATCTTCTTATTTAAATAAATCCCTTAAATTCATAAACAAGTAATAAAGATTCATCCATAAATCATCAAATATTTTTTCTGAAATATTATACTCCTTAGGTATATCGGTGTAATAATTCAATTCATTTAGTATAATTAAAGAATACTTCACCTCCTCCATCATCTATATAAGCCATTGTATATACCTTTTCCCATTCTACTGGTATCATGCTACTAATTTTATTCGCAATTTCATTGTACATTTCACTTAATTTTTCTTCGAAAGTCATGTTATCTCCCCTATTGTTCAGCTTCATCTTGCTCTTTAATATATTGCTCGATTTCTTTAACTTCTTCCATTTCATATTCCATTTCTGGTATAACCCCAAATTTTTTGTACATATAATAATTTTGACGGCCCAATTGATCAAACTCTGTATTGATCCAATCTATATAATCAAATGAAACTTTTAATTCACCTTCTTTTGTAAAATCAAATTCGCATGATGTCCATGGTTCATATCCTTCTTCTTTAAATATATTTCTTAAATTTTGAAATTGTTTATACAACTCATACGCTGAGTCCATAAATTCTGATTCCGATATATCATATTTATTTAATACACTAGTATAGTAGTATAATTCATTGCTTCCAGGTTCTGTGTAATAGTAGAACACTTCTCCACCTTCATCATCTATATAAGCCATTGTATATACTTTTTCCCACTCTATCGGTATCATCCCACTGATCTCATTCGCAATCTCGTTGTACATTTGACTTAACTTCTCTTCGAAAGTCATGTTATCGCCCCTATGTGTTCGAAATATCTCTTGATTAAGCTATTAATTTATTCTCTACACTTATTTCCGTTAAATAAAAAGCATTAAACAACACCCAAATGTCGCTTAATGCTTCTTCAAATTCATTTTACTTATCTTAAACCTAAATATGCTAATAAATTTAAAACAAAAACAATTATTGTTACGATAATTGCAATTTTCAATAACTTCGAACCTTTTTCTGCATCGTATTTTTTGTAATTAATACTACAAACAATACTTCCAATACCAAATAGCGGTGTAACTACTGTTAATACAATAAATACCCATGTTGCAATTTTTAAGCCATTGCCTTGTTTTTGGTTTTCCATCTCATTAACTCCTACTCATTATTTTGTCTTTCAATTTATTTAACTATTTATAATTATAGTAAAAAAGATATTAATAGTATATACTTTTTACATATTTTTCAAAAATCATTAAGATTTTTCTATCGATTAATTAATATCCATCAACAATTATAACCAAAAAAATTATTGAAAATTTCTTATGAAAGTACAATAGTAGCTATAATAATCCAAGTCGTAACAACTAATGGCACTATCGTCTTGAATAAGAATATACCGTATTTTTTCTTACGATATATATCCAGTACTAGCCAAATTAAAATGATAATAACTCCTATAAAAATAAAAACTGGATTCATCGATATAGCATCTGCCTGTAACTCAGGTTGCATTCTTAATTTAGTAATTATTAACAAGGCAATTGCAATAATGAAAAAGTAGATACCTCTTATCTTTGATGTCTGTAAATCTAATTCCTGTTCTTCAATGACATCTTTTGATTCGCCTATTTCTTTTGCAATTATATAATTTACTAACTTAGGCTTCACCCACAAGCTCTTAATTGCATAGTACATATACACAAATGACCCAAAATTCATGAATGCTAAAAAGTTACTTAAATCATTATCAACAAAACTCGCACCTACAAAATAATAAAATATTAACGTTGTCAAAATAACTATATCCAATATTAAGCCTATTATTGAAAAACCTTCACTTTTAAATAAACTAGCAATCATCGCTATATAAAAGAGTGCAAAAACTGTTAATAAAATAAAAATTATCATATATTACCTCTACTGATTATTAATTAATCATTTTCATACACTTTGGCCTTTACATCAATCCAACCTTGTTCACCGCTAAAACTTTTTCTCATTGTGTGATAATAAGGCGAAGTAAACGTTAAATTGTTGTCAGAAGCAAATTCGTTCATATCCTCAAGTAACGCTATTTCATCTGTTATAAAATTGTTGGAAGTGATACGACCATGTAACATGTTATCTAGACAAAAATATGTTCTATATGATAGTTCTTCATTTGATTTAAAACATTTTCCAACTGAAATAAATAAATCAATATTCATCCTTTTTTGCAAGTCTATTTGCGTGACTGCAAAGGTTAATGGCCCTGTAATTGTTTTACCTTTAGAAATTGCAAGATTTGTAAAGTCTTTTAATATATCTTCATAGTCATCCATAGTCACATCAAAATAAGTTTTGTAAGCTACATTTTTCATCATAATATATGAGTATCCATTTTTATCCATATACTTCACTCTCATCCAAATCTACTTGAGCATAAATTTCAAAAGCCGTACCACCAAAATAATCTACCATTACATGATAATATGGTTGATTTAGGATCTTAATATTATTTTCGTTAGCTACATATTCAATTTCTTTATAAGCTCTTTCAAATTCCTCTTCTTCAAAACACTTAGTTGATAACGTAGGTCCTACCTCTAAACAATCAATATATTTGATGTTCAATTCAGGTATATCTTGAAGTTCATCATTAAGAGCTATATATGCTGTATATTTATATTCACCCAAACCTGCTAATTCTCTTTGGAAAATTATAGGACCAGTTGGATATATATCTTTGTCCATGAAAAATTCATTTACTGTATCTAATGCATTTAACCAATTATCATTTTTATCAATTTCAAATGTAATCTTCACACAAAACGGCATAATTAACATTCCTACTTCCATTAATCATCCACTCCGTTTTCGATATCTTTTTTTACACTCTTATATAATGCATAGTTAAAATATGATCTAACCAGCAATAAATCAACAGCTATATTAATTAAGATACTTAGAGTTATAAATTTCTCTTCATCTGCAGTATTAGGAACGACTGTTCTGATATAGAAAAGTCCTCCAAAAGCAGATAACTTTATAATAATTGCTATAACATTAACTGTTTTATTTGGATTTTCACTATCAAATTCATTTTTATAAAACAAAAATAGAGCAAACCACGATACAAATAGCATTAATATAATACCTAACCAGTAATTAAATACATCAAAACCATAGCCTGCTACCCCAAAAACATAAATAGAGGCAACAAGTAGTACCATTGAATACCCAGCTACAACATTTAATGTTAAATAACGAATAACGTTTGATTTTTCAACCTTAACTTCTCCACTTTTCTCTTGGAAGTACATTAAAATAAATACAACTGCTGCAAATATTAGAAATACATCTAAATATATTGGCAATTTCCCTTGAAGGTTTCCATAAAAATACATTATCAAATCAAAAAATAATGAAAACAAAATCACAAAAATTATTAATGGTGTCAGATAAGCTCTCTTTATATTTCCTACAATCTCTTGTATTTTCATTTGTCTGCCCCTTTCTTATCCGAAAACTGTTTTAAATCCTGAAGTTACTTTTCCAAATCCACTTTTAACTTTGTTAATACCCGAGTTAATACCATCTTTAGCTAATTCTGTTGCAGACTTATCAAGATACGGTATTTTATAATCTAAAGCTATACCCACTGCTGCTCCAGCTAATGCACCTGCAACTGTTCCTACTACAGGTAATGGTATTGCCGTTCCAACAGCTGCACCTGCAGCTGCACTTGCACCAATAGCACTTAAATCTACCCCCATACCAACTAATTTTTCTTGCCAAGATTTCTTTCCTATGTTGTCAGTAATTGCAGTAATAAATCCTAATGGTTTTAAAGCCTTGCCTCCTAGTTTCAACAATTTGCCGAGTTTACCAATGATATTTTTGTTAGCAAAGTCTAATTTAAACTCTTTGATTCCACCCTTAATATCTTCATTCCAGAATTTACTCATATTTTTCTTTAATGCTGTCTTAGATGTTAAATTTTCTTTCTTAAAGAAGGTTTCTCTTATATTTTGTGGTACAAAGGTATTTTTAAATTCTGTGACTGCTGCTTTTTTCATATCAGCTGTATCAAAAAATTTCTTTGCATCTCCAAATGTATATTTAAAGTTCTTATCTTGCAACCCCTTTTTTAATATTTGAGCACTTACACTTTGATACCCTTGGACTTTGCTCATCCAATTTACTAAATTTCCTTTTTTAAAAGGATTATTACGGGCAAATTCACTTGCCATTTTTACTGCATTTTTTATTTTAATATTACCTCTATCTGTATTTAATACCAATGACATTCTTTTTAATTGGTTTTTATTCATTTTGTTAATTAATTTATTAATATCTCGTGTTTTCAGATATTCTTTATATCCTCTTAAAGCACTGCCATTCCCTACAGCTTTGATAGCATAGTACTCGCGTCCAGCTTGGGTAATTATGTCAGAAGCTGCTTTACTTAGACCTGGTGTTTTATAAAGATTTTCACTTAACGTTTCCATGTAAGTTTGCCATCTTACTAACTCTTCACTTGTTTTATGCCTTGCAATTGCACCTTCAATTTTTCCACTTGTAGAACTAATTCTTGCACGGTTTGGCTTCATGTTTTTGACATATGAATTTACACCACTTAATTCAGTTATTAAGTTATCTGTCTTATCACCATCTATAGAATTGTTGGCGTCGAAGGTCGTTAATCTTTCCACCGTTTGATCAATATCTTTATTAAAATCTCCCATTTTATTGGCCAAGTTTTCTGTCTTTATTTTTTTGGCTGTTGTTAAATCTGAAACATCTGAAATAGCTCCGTTTGCATCTTTAGAAGATTTGAAAACATCTTTTAATGCATCATCAATATCTTTTTTGTATTTTTTTATTTCGTCTTCATCCAATATAGCTGAAGCATTATTATCAACTTCACTTTGGAATTTACGTATAGATTTCGCAATATCTGATTTAAAATCTTTGTTTATTGTTTCAATCTTTTTTATTGATTGTAAATGAAATGTCTTACTATAGTTTTTGACACTACTTGCTGTCTGACCTTCGAATCCTTCAGTATTTATAAGGTTGTTTATGCTACTGCTAAGCGTGCTAACCTTTGTATTTATTGCACTTAAGCTTGAATCAATAGACTTTTGCATATTGTGCACTTCAGACATATCAACTTTGTACCCCATAATAAATTTCCCTCTCTATTATTATAATTTTGATTTAAGTGCATCTATAGCTGCATTTATAGTACTGATTTCTCCTTCGACTCCCTTGATTTCTTCTTCTTTATCCTGAATATCTTTTTTAATAGCCTTCTTCGCATCATCAAAGTCTTGTTCAACTTTTTTTAATTCAGAATCGACATCTTTCTTTTTGCTGTCACTTTTAGTCCTTCTTTCTCCTTTCCAATCTGAAGTACTAATTTCTACTTTGTTATAACTACTCTGTCCTTTGTTAAAATCTTCTCCTGCTGTATCCAATTTTTTCGAAGCGTCTTTCAACCTTCTTAAATCCTCTTTTAAATCTGTTAGTTGTGCTTCTTTACTTGCTTTTTCTCTTTCTTTATTAGCAATTTGCCTTCTTATTTCTCCCTTATTACTCATTTTTCTCACCCGTCTTGTTTAATTATTTATTAATTTGTCCTGCTATTTCTCTATCGTTTTCAACAATTTCTGTTACCGTTGTATCCATAGCCGTCGTATCTTGTTCAATTATGTTTTCATAATTAGATAGAGCTGATTGATAATCTTCAAACATATTTACATATTCTTTAAAAGTAACGAGATTCGTTTTACTTAAATTTACATTCCCATTTGATTGTTTTAAGCCTTGTCCATTTGTTCGAATGCTTGAAATTTCTTTGCTGACAGAGGCTTGGTTTAACTTTATCAACTCTATCCCTCCATTAGTTTTATTTTTTGATATTCTTGATTATTAATGTAATACATTTCTCCCACTTTTAATTCTGGTTCACCAAATCGATCTTTAACTCTTATAAATTCTTGTTCCGATATCTTATGACTAATCAAAGCTTGATTTATAGTTCTTACCATCATTTTACTTTCTCTATCAAATGCACCAATTGTATCTGAGTATAGTCCACTTGCAATAATGATAATATTAACTTTTTGACCTTCATTAAATAACACACGAATTTCATCTTCTGTCATTCCAGTTAATTGATTGAATCGTTTAATATTATTTATAAATACAATCTTGCATTCCTCTATACTTTTCTCGCCATTTTTCCTTGCTTCTATTTCTTGCTTAAATCCTAATCTAATGTTGCTCAAATCTGATGGTGCTGAATAATAAGAGGTTACATCTTCTGAATACTGGCTCATATTATCTTCTGCATCAACCAAGATAACAAATTGGTTTTTACTATATACTGATAAACTAGACATTATAACATCATTCATTTTTTCCATCTCAGTTGGTTTAATTGCTGTTACAATCGAAGAACTTGTCAGATCTAAACTAACTAGTTCCACATCCTCAAAGTCTAATCCTAATGGTAATTTGTGTTCTTCATGAATGATTTTTTCCAAATCATATGCTTCTCGAATATCTTCCATAAATACCTTATCTGGCATCATTGGAATATGTTTTGGATAATCTCCTACATAGAATTCTTTCATTTGTGCTACTTCATTTTTAATGCGCTCGTTATATGTTTGTCCTTCTGCTAATTCAAATGGTTGCGCAATTTGGAACTGTGTGAAGTTATCATCATTTATTGCAGCTCTACCTTTAACATCTTTCACACCTTTTTTATAAGAACCAATAATATTTGTTAATTCATTGTTTTCAAAGAGGTACAGCGCAACTCTTGTTTTAATGTTAGTAAATATAGCTGATTTTATTGCACTTGATCTTGATCCTGAAAGAATGATGTATACCCCTAACGCTAAACCTTCACGTGTTACCTTAGACATCATTTCTTCATATTCTTCCATAAATGGTGATTCTTTCACCGTGTCGTAGTTATCGATAATTAAGAAAACATTTGGAATTGAATTTCCAGTTTCTTTATTATATTGCTCTATATTAACTACTCTCTCTTGACTTAATAGTCTTTTTCGCTCAGAAATAATATCATGTATCTTCCGTATCGCCTTCGCAATCTTGTCTTCTTGATCTACTGTAAAGTAATCAGCGACATGTGGTATATCTGTGACTGGCATCAAACCATTGGTACCGAAATCGAACAAGTACATATGTGCTTGATCAGGACGATGGTGTCTTGCAACATCGAAAATAATGTTGTGTAAGAACGTTGTTCTACCATATCCTGGACTTCCGATTAACGCGATGTGCCCAGCTTTTTTCAATTGCAATACCATCGGTCCTTGATATTGTTCTTCTGGTACGTCTTTAAGTCCTAATGTTAATTCCACTTCTTTTGCATCATCTGACCATAATTTTCTGAAATCTGTTTCTACTAAATCTTCTTGATATACATTTTCTGGTAATGGTGGTAACCATGGACGCTTAACTTCTTCAATTTCTAATCGTGTTGTAATAGATTCGATATGATCGATAACCGCTTCTAACTCAGTTTGATTTTCTTTTGTTTCTTCATCTTCAAGTCCACTCAAGTCTTTGTTGATTGCTTGAAGTTGACCATAGTCATTAATCATGTAAATCGTCTTATCTTCAACTTCTAATTTATCGCCTTCAATGTCATATGTTGCACCACTCCATGCAGATTGGAATAATTCATAAATTTCATTATTACCAACTTGTAAATACGCACGACCTGGTAATGTAATGTCTGCTGCATCTGGTGTTTTTAAAATTTCATTACTGTCTTGTCTATCTTGTACTTTTAATGCCAATTTAAATTTAGAGTTAGACCAAATTTGGTCATCAACAACACCCGATGGTTTTTGTGTCGCAAGTATTAAATGAATACCTAACGAACGTCCAATACGTGCCGTTGATACAAGTTCTTTCATAAAATCAGGTTGTTCTGATTTTAATTCTGCAAACTCATCGGAAATAATGAATAAATGTGGCATTGGTTCTGTCGCAACACCTTCTTTAAATAACTTATGGTATTGATTAATATGGTTAACATCATGCTCTCCGAATAAACGTTGACGTTTTCTCAATTCGGCTTTGATTGATGTTAAGGCACGCATCGCTTCATCGCCATCTAAGTTTGTAATCGTACCAACTAAATGGACTAAATCTTTAAATAAGTTCGCCATACCCCCACCTTTATAGTCAATCAATAGGAATGCAACTTCATGAGGGTGAAAATTAATAGCTAAAGATAAAATGTATGATTGAATAATCTCAGATTTCCCTGAACCAGTGGTACCAGCAACTAAACCATGTGGCCCGTGTGCTTTTTCATGTAAGTTCAATGATAAAATGTCATCTTTACCTCTTACACCTAAAGGTACTGCCATCGTTTTGTATGTTTCGTTTTGTCTCCATCGATTAACCACATCAAGCTGATCTACTTCTTTCACGTTATACATCTCTAAAAATGTAATACTATCAGGAATTGCATTTTTCAAATGTTCGACGTGTATCAAATTCGCCAAACGTCTCGCGATATATTCTTTATCAACGTTATCAATATTTTCAGGTGTAAATTTCAATTGAACTAATTCTTTTTCTTTCGTAATCAGTTCGCCTTCAGTACGAGACTTGATATCAATAATGGTATCTACATGCTCTGGCAAACTTTCAATCACATCTTCAACAAAGATTAATGAAATACCATATTCTGATAAATCTTGGTTTACATATTCTAAAATGACATGATCAATAATTAATGACATATCTGTAATGACAAACACTAATTGCGGTGTGAAAATAATTTGCTCATTACTTCTGCTGCGTTCACGCACAGCTTGGATACGTTCTTTAATCATGCTATAAATTGACGTTAAAATTTGGTCACGTGTTCGTTGATTGTAAACAAACCCTCTAATGTTTTGACCTCTCAATGTCATATGTGGCAACCAACGTGCCCATTTCAATGTTTCAACTTCATCTTCACGTGTCACAAATAGAAACTCTAAATCATGATAACTATGGAACGTTGACAATTGGATTAGCATTTTCTCCAATTCTTCTAAAATGAGATGTCGTGCACCAATATATGCAATTGGTCCATGATTTAAATCATTGATTAATGGTGCTTGTTCTACATCTGTGTAAAATTCATACAATTCTTTAGCATCGTCGAATAGTTCATCACGACGTTGGTTAAATTCTTCTTCTTGGTAATCTAATTTGAATGACTTTTCTACATTCGCAATACCTAACTTATAATGTAAGAAATCGTGATGATGCGATGTTTTTTCATATATTCTTGGTGCTTTCGTTTCAACGATATCTTTAATTTCAGCAACCGTTGGATAATGATAATTCAAACTAAAACGTTGTGCTTTAATCGCTTTATTAATCTCTTTAGATTTATTATCCAAATAAGCTTTGTAATCTTTCTCTCGTTTTTCAACATCTTTGTTATACTTTTTCTTTTCAGAGAAATACGTTGTAATACCAAATACTATCGTTACTGTACTCATACCAATCATCATTAAAATATAAATACCAATTGGTCTCACTAAAAAGATGACAACAGTTAAAGCAATCATTACTAATGGCGGTATAATGGAACGCCATATCACTGTATTGTTCTTCTGTATTGGTTGTGGTGGTCTTTCAATCTTAATATCATCGGTCGGTTCACGGTGAATAATCCTTGGCGAACGATGGTACGTATTGTAATCATCTGCCTGTGCATGTGGCATCTCTTGTGTTAAGCGAATTAATGACGATGCCACTGTATTCTGACTCAATACATTTAAACCATCAGCTTGTACTTCGAGCCATATCCCTTCAACATAAATATGATCACCAATGTAAGCTTTGTTCGTTAATTGCTCTTGTAGTTCATAGTTAATATACACATCTGTATTTTTATCGTGCACGATGCGCACATATTGAGTTTCTTGTATCGATTGAAAATCTTTAATAATGATGGCATTCATCAAACTTTGAATGACCATGTCATCATATGCATTTGATCCAATCGTCATCGTATCTTGAATCGAAGGGTACGCAAATGATGCATAATCAGCTTCTGTATAAAGCTGTAATGTAATGTCATCAAGGTCACCTTTTCTAACAAGCACCTTATTAATAGAAGTATGATTCGCTTGCCAAGTACCTTGATTATTTTGTTCTAAATGAATGACTTCGCCTAACGATTTCAACGTAATATCTGCACGCTCGTCTTCGCTAATAGTATATGTCTTACCATCTCGCAAATTGAGCATCTTCAATTGTTTGTTATATTTTATAATCAATTTATGCATTGTCTTTGCCTCAGTCCTATACTATTTTTTTCTTTCAGCTTCTTGGCGTTTTTCTTTATCTTTTTGTGCTTGTTCTTTTTGTTTCTTTTCGTTCTCTTCTTGTTGCTTTAATTTCTCATCTTTCGCTTTTGCTTTCTCTTCTTCAGATTTCGCTTTTTCATCTTTAACTTGTTTTTCTTTGTCTAAAATATCTTGCAATTTATCGTTATACTTTTTCGTTTCTTCAGAACGTTTATCATTCGATAAATCTCCGTTATTTTTAATCTCATTTAACTTATTAATCAACGCTAACTTTGTAATATCGTTATCATCTAAATAAGTGGCAATATTAATCGCTTCATCAAGATGTCCTTGTCCTAATTCCATCCAATATAATAAGTAGTCTTTGTTTGAATTTGGTGTCACGTTATTAAGTAAATTTTCTTTCTTATCTTTTTCTAAACCTTGTTTATTTGTTTGGATATAACTTTTGGCATAAATGTAAAGTGCTTCTTTATCTAATTTTTTACCATCTAAATCATCATACGTATTTAGTACTTGCGTATAATCTTCCTTTACAAATGCTTGGTATCCTTTTTCAATACGCTCATTATGCTTCATTACTGAAAAATATAAAAAGGCTAAAAATGCAATTAATAAAACACTTAACGTTGTCATACCGATAGCAACCCATTTGAAAACGGTATGTCCTACTTTGCGTACATATGCATAATTTTGACTATAATCTTGTTCTTGTTTCTGATACTGTTCATCTAAAAATGCCGTTAGTAAATCTAACGTTGCCGCTTCAATAACTTTAGTTTCAAATGGCGTTCCTTTATGTAGTTCTAAGTTTCCTTCAACTAAAGCATCAAATGATTGTTTCTCATTGAATGCACAGATAACCAGTGCTTTATATCTTGTTAAAAATTCAGCTTCTGACACCGGTAATGGATCAACAACATTTTGTAAACCTCTTGTTTTAGCAATTGGTAATCCATCTCTTGTGAAAAATAATTCATCTGGTGCCAACACAAATGTGTAACGTGTACGATTTACTTCTTCTAAATTTTTGATATTGAGTAAGTAACGTAATTTTTCATTTTTAGTAAATGATTTAATATTATCAAAAGGTGTATGATTGTCATTAATGTCATAATGTATTTGGAAACTATCACGTAGTTCAGTTAATTCAGCATCTATAAAATATGGAGAATGTTGTTCTAATAAGTACATTAAATGAAAATGTTCTGGTTTAATTGAAGACTTAGGAATCTCTCTCATATCTAAGCGTAATTTTGTTTTAGCTGCTTCTTCAGCATCTAAAGGTGTTAACATATCTTGCATTTCATTTTTAGGGTCATGATTTTTAACCATCTATTTTTCCTCCTATAGTAACTTCAAAATATCTCCATCAGCGATTTGATAATCAATAAGTCGGTCGTTTTCAACAAGTAATTGACCTTTCGTCATCACTTTAATTTGTGTATTGACATCAAATATTGAAATGTCCAAACTATCCAATACTAATGTACTTCCCCATAAAAATTAGAAATGTCAACTCTATCCAATACTAAAGCTATTAAATTTTTTATCGGTAAATATGCTGGTACTGCTAAGTCATATGTGCCGTAATTATAATTAGTAAAATCAAATGTTACTTTTACGTGCTGATTCATTTTTCGTTCGTCTCCCTTTATGAATTGAAAAAATGACAAATCCTAAAGTCAAAAAAGCCCCTACAGACATCAAAATGTACGGGAATATTTTTTTCTCCTGCTTGTTTTGAATATAGGGGCTTTTATCACTCTCCGAAGTCTTTTCTAAGTTAGATTTGGAAAATAACACTTTTTTAGTTTCATTCAAGCGAGTCGAGTGACTCGCTTGATTTTGAAACATATCATTTTTTATTTGTTGTTGTCGTTCTTTTTTCTGCTTAACAATCGCATCATTAACCGCTTTGCTGTCTTTATTAAATAGCGTTGTATCATATTGATTTAAATCATTATTGATTCGCTTTTCCTCTTCTTGTTGCACGTCAATATTAAGTCCGCCATTATTGCTAGATGCTGTTAAAAAAGTTAAAGCAATCACGCTATTCATCAACATTAGATTAATCTCTCTTTCTTAAAGTGTTTTATAAACATGTTCAGTACAAAGCCAATAATCACAAGTACTGTTAATATTACTAGCGCCAAGCCTATAGGATGCTCTGCATTTAAATAATTGAAGAACATGTTATCGATATAAGATAATGGTGAAATTTTATTAGTCACACCTTGTCCAGCCGCTTTCAAATTATTCATAGCTACAAAGTATAGACCCAATGCAGCAATCATTAAGAACATACCGATAGATTTTACCTGTCTTAGTAAATACGTATTAATAAGTACGAAGACCATCATAGTTAAAATCACCATTAAGATGAATTTCGCTCTATAGCCAGCTAATACATGGAACTTATTCATTGCAATTAAACCGACAATTAATCCTTCTACTAAACCAGTTGCACCAATAACACCAGACGTAATCGCATTATTCCAAAGATTGTTTTTACTACTATAATCATCTTTGATGAAATTCATTTGTCCTTTAGCACGTTCATAGCTATAGAAAATATATGCTGTAATCATTGATAGTAAATACATCAATAATACGAATAATGTCGGTGAAATCACGTCTGTATTACCATTATTAGCTAAAACATTTTCTAAGTTTTTCTTTTGAACCGGATTACTCATAAATGCTTTTAATGCTTGGTTTTGTCTGTCGCCATCTTTAGAATTTTGTAATACTTTTTTAAACTCTTTAGCGAATAACTCATTATCTTTATCGTTTTTAGCCATTTGACGGTTCAAATCATTCGCTCTTACGCCTAATGCTCGACCTGTCGCATGTAGTTTATTCACATTATTATCTAATTGATTTAATTGTCCACTAACTGAATCTGCAATTGTTTTTGATTCTTGTGTATCTGATAGCAATTGCGTACTTTTCTCAGAAATTCTACTAATTTCTTTATCTAAATTTGAAGACATCGTATTAAATTCATCATTTTTGCCTTTATCAATTTTTGGTTCTTGTGGCTCTTCAGCAAAAGTCTTTTTAACGTTTTCTAACTGATCAATCAGCTTAGAAATATCTTCTTTATTTTTTGTTGTATTCTTTTTGTTATTTAAAATGTCATCAATCAGTTTGTCTGAGTTTTCTTCCATTGAATCAATTTGATGTAACACAGCTACTTTATCGTCTTTGAAACTTTCCATGTCATTGATAACTTGGTCAACCATCATATCAATTAAACGTTTGTTGTCGAATGGTTTATCTTCTCTGCCTTTTGTATCTGTGTACATTTTATAATGCGCATCAAACCTAGATAATGCACTCAATTGCTGGCTTAATGCATCTTTCGATAAGCGACCATCAAGGTTATGATTCAATGTTACATCCACAACACTCGTTGCTTTCTTATCATTTGGTTCATCTTGACGATTTGCTTGTCCAAATAACAATTGTAAATGCATTGTTTTATCTTTTAAGAAATCTTTCTCAGCATCCTTTTTCAATTTAGCAACGCCATTGACTTCAACTTTATATTCCTTGTTAGATGTATCGAGTTGAACACTTTGATCCTTAATGTCATATTTTTTACCATTAATTTTAATGTCGCCTTCAAAATTAAAATGAGGATCTGTTGCAACAGTTAATTGATTAATATCATTACTTTTAATCGTTTCAGTACGTTGCACTTTCACACCATCATTAATCAAACTACTTGTGTCTTGCGCAACTTGGTTATCGTAATCTGTTAAATTAATGTGTTCTGCTAACGGTTTTTTCAAATTATATTCGTTTTTATAACGTTTTGCTTCTTTGACAATTGCTTCGTATTTATTAGCTTCATCCTCATTTAAACCTGCAGCTATAAAGTCTTGTTTAGACATGTTATAGATAAATGTTGTATCTGAATCAGGTTCTTTGACAATATCATCATGAAGTTGTTTCTCTAAGTTTTCAGCGAATTGAGCATTGTTCATTTTAATGCTATTTAGCGCATCTTGTAAGTCTTTGTTGTTTGCAAGCTCATCTTGGAGTGATTCTGTTAATTGCTTACGATAGTCTTCAATCATACCTTTTGAAAATGGTGACTCTTGTGATTGAATGATTTCTCTTAATTTATCTAAGTTTTCTTTAACAGTTTGTTTATATTCTTCTTTACCTGTATCTTGCATACTTGATTGTTGATCAATTTGGCTGTCCATCTGTTTTAATGCATTGATATAGTTATCAAGTTCCACGCTATCTTTTTGCGATTTATAATCTTGTAACATTTTATCCATCGCTGTATTGTGTTCGTCAAATAATGAATTTTGTTTTTCAATTAAAGTCGAAACATTATAATCTGTGTTCACTCTGAATGTATCTGAATTCGCACTCAGTAATGATTTATTGTATGTTTGGAACCATTTTGTAATATCTTTGTTTGCAGAAATCGAATTTACAAGCGTATCTGTAAATAATTCCGGGAAGTCGTTAATTGGATTTAATAAGTAATTCGAGAATTTACTATTCACACCATGTTCACGCGTCATAATAGCGCCAACATTTTTTTGTGCATTATGTAAATTATCAATGATGCTTGTTAAATAAATTTCGACCAAGTTTTTGTTAAAGTCGTTAAGTACATTACTTACAACTTTTTCTGTGTTTTTAGCTACTTCTTCTTTTTGTCCTACAGCTGTTTTATACTGTAGTGATATTTTCGATGGTGTTTTAGCGTCTAATTGCATTGCCAATTTTGAAAAGTTTTCTGGGATAACAATCATGACTTGGTATCCGCCATTTTTCAAACCAGACTCAGCAACGTTTCTTGTTACTGTTTCAAATTTATAGTTTTTCTCATTTGCTAACCTTTTAATAAATGCTTGACCCAGCTCAACCTTTTTACCGTTATATGTCGTTGGTTGATCCTCGTTAACAATTGCGATATGTATTTTATTATTTTTATTACTTACACTTTGGGATCCTTTTTCTGATTGATCTCCATATTTTGTTTGAACAAAAAATATCATACTAACTATGGCAATTATAATAATTAAAGTGACAATTAATGCATAAATCCAATTTTTCTTTTTCATGCTTATTTCCTTTCAGTTGTTTTCTTAAAAAATGATAAGCAAAGCCACATTAGAAAATGTGACTTTGCCAATTTCAGAATGCTTATTGCAAACCGAAATTATTAGAAAGTTGTTGGTCTTGCTCTTGAACGGCATCAGCAGTGCTATTCAATTGTTGTTTAATTTCTTCTAATAATTGTGCAAATTTTTCTACTTTAGGACTAAGTTGTTGGAATTGCTCTTCGAAACGGCTGAAAGCTTGACCTTCCCAGTTCGCTGCAATTTCACCTTGTGCACGTGTTAAATCAGATAAAATTTGACGGATTTGGTCTGAACCTTGCCCGTAAGATTGCGATTTTGCTCTGATTTCCTCTGGACTCATCTTAATCATTGCCATAACTAGAAACCTCCTGAATATTTTAAGTTTATCAAAACTTTTTAGGGACACTATTTTTTGAAAAAGTGATCCTTACTCAAATAATATATAAATTATTAGTATATGTATATAGTTTTTTAAGTATTTTTAGCTTTTTTTAAATAAATATATTGAATATACCCATATATTTTTAATTAACCATTCATTTTTGTAATATAAATGTGTATACTAAAATTAAATTAAATACATAAAGGATTAAATGGTTATTATGAAGAAAACAATTTTACTGACGATGACAACTCTTACTTTATTTAGTATGTCGCCTAACTCGGCTCAAGCATACACGAATGATAGCAAAACATTAGAAGAAGCAAAGAAAGCACACCCAAACGCACAGTTCAAAGTGAATAAAGACACCGGCGCGTATACTTATACTTATGACAAAAGCAACGCGCCAAACAACAATCATCAAAATCAGTCACGTACAAACGACAATCATCAACACGCAAATCAACGTGATCTTAACAACAATCAGTACCATTCTTCATTAAGTGGTCAGTATACGCACATTAATGACGCAATTGATTCACACACACCGCCTCAAACGTCACCAAGCAATCCTTTGACACCAGCAATACCGAATGTTGAAGACAATGACGATGAATTAAATAACGCTTTTTCAAAAGATAACAAAGGGCTTATTACAGGCATCGATTTAGACGAATTGTATGACGAATTACAAATCGCCGAATTTAATGACAAAGCAAAGACTGCTGACGGTAAACCTTTAGCTTTAGGTAACGGTAAAATCATTGATCAGCCTCTTATCACAAGTAAGAACAACTTATATACTGCTGGACAATGTACATGGTATGTCTTTGATAAACGTGCCAAAGATGGACACACGATTAGTACATTTTGGGGAGATGCTAAAAACTGGGAAGGCCAAGCTTCAAGCAATGGCTTCAAAGTAGATAGACACCCAACACGAGGATCAATTTTACAAACAGTAAACGGTCCATTTGGCCATGTAGCCTACGTTGAGAAAGTTAATATTGATGGAAGTATTCTAATTTCAGAAATGAACTGGATTGGTGAATATATCGTTTCATCAAGAACCATCTCTGCTTCAGAAGTTTCATCATATAATTACATCCATTAAATTAATCATGACATCAATAAAAAGCGACCAGTTCGCAGTTTACAATTCGTAACACTGCAAAATTGGTCGCTTTATTTTGTATGTTATTCGATTATAAAATATGATGTCTACCTTCAAAATTGCAATAACTTGTCACCTTAAAGTTAACCGACATTTTCAAGAATCATTATGTAATCAAACTATTTTTTGTAGTTTATTAGATTTTCAATAACTTATTAAACATTATTATAACTAAAATTCTATTAATTTAAACAAATTTTAAAATAAACCATTTAATAAAATGTATTGTTCTGATATGATTAACTCATAAATAATTGGGAGGAAGCAAAATGTCTAAAAAGTTAAAAATTATAATTCCTATTATTATTGTCTTATTATTAATAGGTGGAATCGCATGGGGAGTTTATGCATTTTTTGCAAACACACCGAAAAATACATACTTAAAAAGTGAACAACAAACTGCAAAAATGTATAAAGATTATTTTAATGACCGTTTTGAAAACGAAGTGAAGTTCCAAGAAAAGATGAAAGATAATTCATTTTTATCTTCATTAGAATTAAGCGCAGATGCATCTGATGAAATTGTTAAAGGGCTTGGTATTCCTAAATCTGTTGTTAATGCTTCGAAAATTAAAATGTCATATGGACATGATCCTAAAAAAGAGAAATCAATGATTAATCTTGAACCAACAATAGCAGACTCTGCATTAGGGAAATTCCAGTTAGCTGCAGATAAAGATAAGCATTATTTCGAATCACCATTATTTAAAGGGAAATATAGTGTTAATAATTCTGATTTATTATCAACTTATTCAAAACTTACAGGTGAAGATGAAGAAACAGCAAAAGAAAATGGTATTACAAACCAACAACTAAATTTAAATACTCTTTTCAGTAATGCTCAAGCACAACAAAGTGACTACAGCAAAATTGCCGAAAAATATTCCGAACTTATTGTCGACAAATTAGATGACGATAATTTTGATAAAGGTAAAAAAGAAGAAATTAAGGTTAATGGTGAAAAGTACAAAGTTAGACCTGTCACGTTAACACTTAGCAGAGCTGACACTAAAAAAATTACATTAGCTGTATTAGAAGAAGCTAAAAAGGATAAAGACCTTAAAAAATTAATGGAAGAACAAGGTACTACAAAAGACTTTGAAAAAGACATTAAAAAAGCAATTGACGATGTCAAAGAAACTAAAAAGGATGAATTTGCTAAAATTCAATCTAAAATTTATACCGAAAAACATACGATTGTAAAACGAGAAATTACTATTACAGACAAAGAAAATAATAAAACTAAAATCAAAGGTACTAATACTTTAGAAGACGATAAGTTAAAACTAGATTACGCACTTGATTTCGATCAAGATAAATACACGTATGCTGAAGCGAAATATACAATTAAAGGCGTATCTTCTAAGGAAAAAGACAATAAATACAGTGATAAATACGAATTTGGTAAAAAGACAGAATATGATGAATCAAAAATCAAATTAGATAACCAAGAAAAAGTAGATGGCACAAAACGTCAAGATAAAGGTAAAATCACTGTCGCGTTAGATAAATATAGCGACGAAAATGAATTCACTTTTGAAAATAATATAGATTCTGACGTAAAAAATAACACTCAGAAATCTACGTTAAATATCGGCATCAAATATGCTGAAGAACCAATTAATTTCATTTTAAAATCTAGCACAAAATTGAAAGCAGATATTGATTTTGATGATAGTGGTGCGAAAGATTTCAATAGTCTATCTTCAAAAGACCGTGAAAAACTTGAAAAAGAAATCGAAAAAAATGGCGGCAAAATGTTTGAATCAATTTTAAAAAAGGCATCTAAATAACTAAAATATAAAAATAAGATTGGAAGGTCATCTTGCCTTTCAATCTTATCATTGGAGGAGTGGTTAAATGAAAACAATACATTTGTTTCGCATCTACCACTCTTTTTTATTGAAAAAGTGGTATTTGATTATCTATTTACTATTTATATTAGCGGCACTCCTTATTACATTAACGACAATCCAACATGTAACAGAAGATGACAATCATTTTAATATAGGTGTCGTAGATAAAGACCAATCAAGTGAAACGAAATTAATCTTAAACTCTATTGGTAAAGGGAGTAACCTAGGTAAAAATGTGAGCATTAAAGCATATGATGATAAGCAAGCACATACTTTGCTAAAACAGCAGAAACTTCAAGGCTATTTTGTTTTTGATAAAGGTATGACCAAGGCATTTTATAAACAAGGTGAACTACCAATTTCAGTATATACATATGATCAACAATCCATGAAAAGTGTCGTGCTATCTCAGCTAACAGATTCTGTTTACCAACGCCTTATGCGGTCAATGGGTGGCATCTTAGCTTTTCAAGACCTAGCACCGAAAGCATCACATTCTGACAGTATCAATGTTATGACTGATTTGCTGATTACAGGATTAAACCGTTCAGGTGCATTTAACTTAGAACCGATTCATTTATACGATACGGGCAGTTATTATGCAATTACAGGATTTTTAACAACGGTATTCATCTTTGCACTATCTTTATTTACAGTTTTGAAAATGAATCAAGATACTGTATTGAAAGCGCGATTGAAAATGTTTCATTTTTCTAAAGAGCGTTTATTAATCATTCGTGCGTTGATAACATGGTTTTATACTATGTTATGGAGTATCGTTGGTGTAGTTTGGATTGTGTTCAGTATTCCGAATACCTTTGAATTATATAATTGGCCAACGTTAGCCATTCATTTAAGCTATTATGTTACCTTTTTAATACTGTGGTTATTAATCATCGAACTTTTAACAACAGGCTTGTTGAATAGTATTAGTAAAGTCATATTAGCTATTGTCATCCTGGTGTTATCTGGTTTAACAATACCTACGATTTTTTTACAACATATAGCAAATGGCGTTTTCAATATTCAACCGTTCGCAGTTGTAACAAATCAATTGTTAGAAATTATTTTAAACAACTACATTTTAGAACTGCACCCTAGTTTCTATCTTAGCTTCATCGCACTTTTGATAATTAATTTAGCTGTATTGGTTTGGAGGTATCGTCAATGAAGCCTTATATACAACTTGTTGTGTTCAAGCAATGGTTACAATACATCTTGCTCGTAACAACCATTGTCATCGCACTCGTACTTATTGGTATGGGTTACCGTGTAGCACATGACAACTTCAAAATACCGATTACCATTCAAGATTTAGACCAAACCACTGCATCAAAATCATTCGTCAATAAAATTAAACAATCTGACTATGTAACTATTAAAAAAGTCGATGAAGATGAAAGCTATATTGAAGATGATGTTACTAAAAAGGAAGCTATTTTAAGTATGCAAATTCCTAAAGGTTTCTCTCAAAAATTAAAAGAGAACCGTTTGAAAGAAACGATACAGTTATATGGTAGAGATGACTTTATAGGTGGTATTGCTGTAGAAATTGTCAGTAGCTCATTATATGAACAGCAAATTCCTAACATTATTTATGAACACCTTGAGGATATGAAACAGCATCAATCCATCGATGCTATCAACAAGTCCTATCATAAACATATACCTGAATCTAAAATCAAATTTGTGTCGCTTACTAAACAAGCACAACACTCTATTTCAATTAGCTTAATCTTTGCGGTGATTTTATTTGTTAGCGCTGTTCAAGTAATACTTCATTATCGTTTAAACCAACAAGCAGCATTGCAACGATTATCACAATATCATTTAAGCCGTTTCAAACTATATAGTACTTATGTAATGACACATACTATTTTGTTATTGTTGGTACTATTGGCAGTTAGTCTATATTTGTCTCAACCACTCAGCTTAATATTTTACTTAAAATCACTGCTACTTATATTGATTTATGAGATAGGTATCGTCTTTATCTTATTCCATATTCAAACAATAAGCCATCGATTATTCATGACATTTATATATGCACTTGCTATGGGTATCGTATACTTGAGCATTTTCATGTAAAGGAGCGTAACTGATGATAGAAATTAATAACCTTTCAAAGCGTTACCGCAACAAACAGATTTTCAATCATTTAACCATGTCCTTTGAAAGTAATCGTTTAACCGTATTACTTGGTGATAATGGCGCTGGAAAATCAACATTACTTCGTATGATTGCTGGTATTGAAAAAGCTAATGATGGAACTATCAACTATTTCGGCGAAAAATGGAATCAAAGACAAATACAAAATCACATCGGTTATGTGCCACAAGACATTGCGTTATTTGAGCACATGACAGTGGCTGAAAACATTAAATTTTTTAAATCACTTTGTAAAAATCCAATTAACGATACAACTATCAACGAATATTTACAGCAATTAAACTTTGATGATACGTCTGCCAAAGTATCTACATTGTCCGGTGGGAATAAACGTAAAATTAATATATTAGTAGGTTTACTAGGTCAACCTCGAATTCTTATTTTAGATGAACCGACAGTTGGTATTGATTTAAAATCTAGACATGACATCCACCAACTACTTAACATTATGAAATCTAAATGTTTAATTATATTAACTACCCATCATTTAGATGAAGTTGAAGCACTTGCAGATGATATCAAGTTAATTGGCCAAGATCCTTTTTATCAACATGTTTTAGAGGACAAGCAATGGGCTTATACCTATTATTAAAACGAAAAAATCCCAAGTTGCGTATGATATCGTAACTTGGGATTTACTGTATTATCTACTTTGTAAGTATGACGTTGGGTCTACTGCATATTGATTACCGATGCCACCAGACATACGTTGGAAGTGTACGTGAGGTGCTGTTGAATTACCTGTACTACCTGAATATGCAATTTGGTCACCAGCTTTGACTTTATCACCAGCTGAAACAGTTAAACGATTATTATGCATATACCATTGGTAGTTATTACTGTTCGCTTCTTTAATCGTTACTTGATTACCGCCACCATAGTTACTCCAACCTGCTTGTACTACTGTACCATCAGTTAATGAGTAAACTGGTGAATTTTCAGGCATTGCATAGTCGACACCGTAATGCGCACCACCACCGTGATATTGTCCATATGGTTGTAGTTGTTTACGACTTGTTAACCAGCTTGCGTCTTTCGCATGACCACTAGCTGTCGCTTTACTTGCTGATCCGCCATTTTGATTAGATGTGCCCTTAGGGTAATTGACCTTTCCATTACCATTATGACTGTTATACGCTTGGTTGTTGTTACTATGTGAATAATAGCTCGCGTCTGGACCTACATTTGATTGATAACCATATTGATTAATATGCTGTTGGCTTTGACTCGCTGTGTAGTCATTGTTATCTCCTGCTGTTGCTTGATTCACATATGTTTGACCGCTTCCATTGGCATTTGCATTTTTTGGATAACAGTTATAAAAATAATGCTTATGTCCTTGTGCATCTACGAATGTATAGCTATATTCTTTATTATCAAACATTGCTTGATTCCAGTTACCATCAGGTGTGTGATGATAATCCCCATTAGAATCAATTGTATAATAAGTACCATAAGATACGTCTTGTGATTGTGTTGACATTTGTGTATGTGCTTGTTGGGTGTTTGTCGTTTCTGCTGCATCTGCTTGATGCGCCATTGTAAATGTAGCGAAGCCCATCGTTGCAATCGCTGCTGCTGTTAATTTTTTCATGTATAAAACATCCTCCATTAAAGTTAAAGTTAGTTTTCAATTAAACTGTACTGCACATACTAAAAGAATTAGACAACTGAGTAAAGGATTTAATTCTCATTTTCCAACTATTTAATATTCCCGAAATGTTTTACTAAACTCATTACATTGTCATTACAAAATAGCCATACATTGATATTAAAATGACATCTCTCACTGCGTTCGCTTAAGCTTTTATAAATTTTCAAAATTAACAACTAATCATTCGTCCATGTTCGCGGTTCAACGCTAATGTATGATAGTAATCATCCATCAAATCATATCAACCAAATTCCATTTTCAATCGCTATTGATTGTCATTCAACTTTCTAATAGTGATATGCTTCTCAGGCTTAAAAATCATCATATCTTTTCTATTAATTAGATCATCTGTGAGCTTTAATGCTACTATTTCATTGCTGCCATAATACTTAATATATAACGTTCTTGTAGTTAAATTTATTACGGTCTGATACATCGTATAGTGATTGTCAGCATCATGCGGACGTACAATTCCAATCGGTATATTTACCGCATCTAATAAATAAAATGCATTCATTAAATCCATTTCTTTATCATTGTTTTGAGCAATGTTTGCTTTCATAAATGCCATTCTCACAAAGCGCTCAGTTGAAGTAAATCCACCTGGCAATCCAAATGTACCTGCTTCATTGCCTAAAGGTTCAATCGATACACCTTCCAATAACTTTGCTGTTGCTGGATAAGGAGAAATATTGATATATTGTCTTAAATTACTATAATGCCAATCTAAGTCTGGATGATTTGTTAAGACACCAATAGGGTTATCTTTTATAACCACTTCACCCTCTTTAAATGAAACTTCGGCTGAATGTCCAGTTACATCGGAAACATGATAATGCAATGGCGGAACTTCACCGATATCATTTAAATATACCGCTACAACATGTATTTGGGATGCTTGTTGTTTCATATCTTCAATGCTTGTTGTATATCCCAAAATCCATGTCACAATTTCATTTTGCGTAATATTCATCGCGTCCGCTTTGTGTGTTGATCCATATGAACTATAACCTCGGAAATATTGTGTTGAAATGGCAACGCCATGTTCATTAACACCATCACCATAAATAAAACCTTCCATATCTGTTCCTGTGCCAATAAAGCCATATTGGGTTTGGCCTGTCGTGCCAGTGCGAGATGTCCAACGATAATTTCTAGGCGTCACTGCTGGCGAACCATCTAATGGATAATCATAATCCATCGTGCGTCCAAGAAGTACTTGATTATTTAAAGTTTGTATTGTGAATCCTGTGCACATTGTTCTCACTCCTCTGTACCTTCATTTACTTTAATCACTTTCAAATAAAGCTGTTTCACTTAAACATATTATAAAAAATCAATCATACAAGCAATTAATTGATATTCATTCTCAATAACTGTGGTATGATATGTAAGGAAATCATGACTTATGTGTGAGTGAACGATCATCTATACATCCGTTCACCTCATCTCATGACTTTCTATATTTAATTTTTACAAGGAGTGACATCTGTGAATAACACACAATCTTCACCACGCAGTAATATTATTATTGCGATTATGTTGTCTGCATTAACATATTGGTTGTTTGCACAATCATTTATTAATATAGGACCTCTCGTTGGTCAAACGTATCAAACCTCTCCTGCCGTGTTAAATTTATCTATTAGTTTAACTTCCTTCGCCACAGGTATCTTCATGGTAGCTGCAGGTGATATTGCTGATAAAATAGGACAACTGAGAATGACATACATGGGTCTCATAATCAGTATGTTTGCATCTCTTCTATTAATTATATCGGACATCACTGCACTGCTCATCATCGGTAGAATTTTACAAGGTCTATCAGCAGCTATCTTGTTACCTTCAACAGTTGGCGTTTTAAATAATCAATTTAAAGGAGAACATTTAAGACGAGCGATTAGTTATCTAATGATTAGTACTGTTGGGGGCATTGGCCTAGCTGGTGTTATCGGCGGTTTAATTGCCACAAATTTCGGATGGCAAACGAATTTCATCATTAGTATAGGCATTGCTTTCATTGCCATATTACTTCTAAAAGGCACACCTGAAAAAGTAAGTCAACATAGCCACCGTCATCCATTCGATTACAAAGGTATGTCGATTTTCGCTGTTATGATTGGTAGCTTTACATTATTGTTAACACAAGGATTCGAACAAGGTTGGTTTAGTACATTTTCATTCATTTGTCTGAGCATTTTTATCATCACTACGCTGATATTCATCATCATCGAACGTCGACATGAAGTACCTTTTATTGATTTCTCAGTATTACGCAACCGTCCGTTCATTGGTGCATTTTTAAATAACTTTGTTTTAAATAGCGGTCTAGGCGTAACAGTGGTCTTTTTCATATATGCTCAAACACACCTTGGTTTATCAGCTGCGCAATCTGGACTTGTTACATTGCCATATGCCATTGTGGCAGTTGCGATGATTCGTTTAGGTGAAAAAGCAACATTACGTTTCGGTGGCAAATTGATGCTCATCATTGGTCCGTTGTTCCCTGTCATCGGCATCACTATTATTAGCATGACATCACTTCAACCATCACAATATATCATTGCTGTTGTTATTGGGTTTGTCATTTGCGCAATTGGAAATGGTTTAGTCGCAACACCCGGCCTTACAATTGCAATTTTCAGTATGCCAAATGAAAAAGTTGGTTTAGCTACAGGATTATATAAAATGAGTGGTACATTAGGTGGCGCCTTTGGTATAGCACTAAGTACTACAGTTTTCAGTATGTTACAACTAAACTATGCACCAAGTGTAGCTGCAACTGTAACATTCATCGTCAGCATTGTATTAATGATACTCGGCTCATTGTCTGCATACATGATCATTCCAAAAACAGTTAAATCTTAAATATAATAGAAGAATTATGTTTCGAAATATCTTTATCACTTTAAAATGATATACATCAAATTCTATAAAAATAAGCGAAGAACATTTTTCATTGTTCTTCGCTTATTCTAATTATTATTCACTATCAATTAGACAAAATGGCCATTTTCAAATATCACGCGTTGTTTCTGACCTTGAATATATTTATTATAATTGTCCTTTTGAAAATCAGTTAACATTAATTTAGATGTACCGTATTTTAACACTTTTTGCATTGTTTCTATTCTCATTTTTCTAAATAACCATCCATCTTTTAACACAATACGATTAACAGCATCATATGATAATTCTACTGTTTCTTTAATTTCAAATGTCTTGAATGAAATAATCGTGCACATTAAAAACGTATCGCCAAAGTAATAAACATCTAAATCATCGCGTTTATGTTGTCCAACTAACAAACGACCATATTCGAACTCTTTTTCTGGATATTTCAATTCTAAAAAACTAATAATCTCTTCTTCTTTTAATTTGAATTGCATTTAAAAACATCCTCTCTTAAGTTTTAACAAGCCTTAATTAAAAATTTTTTCAATCACATAGTTCAATATACATCATTTTGTTATGTTTTTTAATACTTTTTTCAAAAACAAATATTTTATTCTTTAAAATAATGACTTTTGTATTTTTCATCACAATAAACATTTTAAAATTCTAGTTATCATAACCATTAAAAGGTATTAACCTTAATAATATATTCTCTCGCCTCAACCTTAATCGCATACTATAGGCGTCTGTTTGTAGACAATAAAAGTCATTCACGTCTTCATATGTCATCAAATGTTTATCATGATATGATGAATATAATAATCGGGTATATAACTGTATGATTAATTACACAATAAAGAGAAGGAATATAATATGAAAAAAGTGTCAATTAAAGATGTTGCTAGAGAAGCTGGTGTATCAGTCACAACTGTGTCACATATTTTAAATCATAATGATAGTCGTTTTTCCGCAACAACGATAAAAAACGTACATGCTGTTTCAGAACGTTTAGGCTACGCCCCTAACAAACATGCAAAACAATTGCGCGGCAGTAAAATTCAAACTATTGGCGTCATTTTACCTAGCTTAACAAACCCGTTTTTCTCAGCACTGATGCAAAGTATTCATGACCATAAACCATCTGATGTTGATTTATGCTTTTTAACATCTACAGCAACTGATTTGTATGACAATATTAAACATTTAATTGATCGAGGTATTGACGGATTAATTATCGCACAATACATTTCATCCCCGGACGCCCTAAATAACTATCTAAAGAAACATCATGTACCTTATGTCGTACTGGATCAAAATGACCATCAAGGCTATACAGATTTTGTTCGGACAAATGAATATCAAGGCGGACAACTTGCAGCACAACATTTAATAGAACTCGGTCACAACAATATGATGATTGTTGCACCATATGACATGATGGCGAATATGTCGACTCGTGTCGCTGGATTTGTTGATACTTTGCGCGCGAATCAATTGCCAGAACCACAAATCGTCCATACTGAATTATCTAAGCGTGGTGGGCTAACCATTGTTGATGACATCATGGTTCAATCTGCCACTGCAATCTTCGCTATTAACGATGAACTCGCTATTGGCATTTTACGAGGACTAATTGAACATGGCATCAGTATCCCGAAAGATATCTCATTAATAGGTTATGACGACATTGATTATGCAGCGTACGTCTCGCCACCTTTAACTACTGTGGCACAACCTATAACTGATATTGGCAAAACATCTTTAACCTTATTACTTCAACGATTACAGCACTTAGATAAATCCATTGATATGATTGAATTACCAACGACTTTAAAAATTCGTGCAACAACTGGCTATCATCTTTCAAACTAACTACGTATCTTCCGAAATATACTCATCATTGTTAGGCCCTTAGCGTTGCTTTAATGCTGAGGGTTTTTAATCATAATTATTTCACTATGAAATTAAAATAATAATGTATGAATTTTCAAATATGATTTAAACGTTTTCAGCTTTTATGAAAACGCATGCATTTTACAAATAAAAATGGTACGATGGCACTGGTAAAACGTTTTACTAAAAACAAATCGTGAGGTGTATAACATGAGCATTGTTGCATTACTTATCGGGTTAGGCCCCTTAATTGGCTGGGGCTTCTTCCCAACAGTCGCTTCAAAGTTTGGTGGTAAACCTGTACATCAAATTATCGGTGCTACTGTAGGTACGTTAATCTTCGCTATTATATTAGCCGTAGTCACATCAAGTGGCTTTCCTACTGGAACCAATTTGCTATTCGCCTTATTATCAGGTGCAGGATGGGGATTCGGACAAATCATTACATTTAAAGCGTTCGAATTAGTCGGCTCATCTCGTGCCATGCCAGTCACAACAGCATTCCAATTATTAGGCGCATCTTTATGGGGTGTCTTTGCATTAGGAAATTGGCCAGGCATTGGTCATAAAATCATTGGATTTACAGCTTTAGTCGTTATTCTAATTGGTGCGCGTATGACAGTTTGGAGTGAACGCAAAGAAGCAAGTAACGCCAAAAATTTACGTCGTGCAGTGGTACTTCTGTTAATTGGTGAATTTGGATACTGGTTATATTCAGCTGCACCGCAAGCAACTTCTATTGATGGCCTAACTGCCTTTTTACCTCAAGCAATGGGTATGGTAATTGTTGCAGTCATTTATGGCTTTATGAATATGAAAGCAGAGAATCCATTCCGTAATAAAATTACGTGGTTACAAATTATTTCAGGTTTCTTCTTTGCATTTGGTGCCTTAACATATCTTATTTCAGCACAACCTAATATGAATGGTTTAGCAACTGGATTTATTCTTTCTCAAACATCCGTTGTGCTTGCTACATTAACTGGTATTTATTTCTTAAAACAACATAAAACGTCAAAAGAAATGGTTATTACAATCATCGGCTTAGTACTCATTTTAGTAGCCGCTTCTGTTACAGTATTTATAAAATAAGGAGTGTAGATGTCATGAAAAAATCAGCTGTTTTAAATGAACATATTTCAAAAGCAATCGCGACAATTGGTCATTTTGATCTATTAACAATTAATGACGCTGGCATGCCAATTCCAAATGATCATCGTCGTATCGACCTAGCTGTCACAAAAAACTTACCGCGCTTTATTGATGTCTTAGCTACAGTGTTAGAAGAAATGGAAATCCAAAAAATATACTTAGCAGAAGAAATAAAAGAACATAACCCTACACAATTGCAACAAATTAAACAATTGATTTCATCGGAAATCGAAATCATTTTCATTCCTCACGAAGAAATGAAAAGTAACTTAGCTCACCCATTAAATAAAGGTAATATTCGTACTGGTGAGACAACGCCCTACTCTAATATTGCATTAGAATCGAATGTTACTTTTTAAAAATTATAACTTGAAAGGAGCATACACATGACCAACAAAGTTGTTATTTTAGGTTCAACGAATGTCGATCAATTTTTAACAGTTGAAAGATATGCACAACCAGGCGAAACATTACATGTTGAAGAAGCACAAAAAGCATTCGGCGGAGGTAAAGGTGCCAACCAGGCTATTGCCACTGCACGCATGCAAGCAGACACAACATTTATTACTAAAATTGGCACTGATGGCGTTGCTGATTTCATCTTAGAAGATTTTAAAGCGGCTCATATTGATACGTCATATATTATCAAAACAGCTGAAGCAAAAACGGGCCAAGCCTTTATCACTGTGAATGCAGAAGGACAAAACACCATCTATGTTTATGGTGGTGCGAATATGACGATGACACCTGAAGATGTTATTAACGCAAAAGACGCTATAATCAATGCAGACTTTGTCGTTGCACAATTAGAAGTACCCATCCCGGCTATTATATCTGCATTTGAAATTGCCAAGGCACATGGTGTGACGACTGTATTAAATCCTGCACCAGCGAAAGCATTACCTAATGAATTATTGTCATTAATCGATATTATTGTGCCAAACGAAACAGAAGCCGAATTGTTATCTGGGATTAAAGTAACAAATGAACAATCTATGAAAGACAATGCCAATTACTTTTTATCTTTAGGCATTAAGACTGTTTTGATTACGCTAGGTAAGCAAGGTACATATTTTGCTACTAAAAATCAAAGCCAACACATCGAAGCTTATAAAGTAAATGCGATTGATACAACTGCTGCAGGCGACACATTTATTGGTGCATTTGTCAGTCGCTTAAACAAGTCGCAAGATAACTTAGCAGATGCTATTGATTTTGGTAATAAAGCGAGCTCACTCACTGTACAAAAACACGGCGCGCAAGCATCTATTCCTCTACTAGAAGAAGTAAATCAAGTTTAAATGAATCAAACACAGCTATGATATGAAGGTTTAGCATATAACATGCAACATTCGTATATCATGGCTGTGCTTTTTTATCTTTATAAAACATCATCTATTAGAAATAATTTTCCACTAAACCTATGCTTGAAGACTCATGTTTAGTTATAAATGAAGTGACAATTTTTTGTAATCTTGTTAACTTCCAAATTATCGCATATAAATATGCTATATTAATGATAATAATTATCAATTAAAAGGAGGTTATGTTATGTCCAAAGAAGCTGGTCATACATTTTTAGCTAAATTAGGAAAAACTCGTCTACGCCCCGGTGGTAAAGAAGCAACAGATTGGTTAATACAACAAGGGGCATTTTCACAAGATAAGCAAGTGTTAGAAGTGGCATGTAATATGTGCACAACATCTATTTATCTAGCTCATACATACGGCTGTCACATTCAAGGCGTTGATATAAATAAGAAAGCATTAGAAAAAGCACAGGAAAATATTTCAGCAGCAGGTCTTGAATCATATATTCAAGTTCAACAAGCGAATGCTGTTAAATTGCCCTTTGATGACAATCAATTCGATATCGTTTTAAATGAAGCAATGTTAACAATGTTACCCATCGCCATAAAGGAAAAAGCATTACGCGAGTACTACCGAGTCTTAAAGTCTGGGGGTATCTTGTTAACACATGATATTGTCATCGTTAATGAATCACATGCCACACATGTAGTTAAATCATTATCTGCAGCAATTAATGTCAATGTCTCACCGCAGACGAAACTTGGCTGGTTAGATTTATATCATCAAGCTGGTTTTAATCATGTACATTATCATACTGGTCCAATGAGTTTAATGACACCAAAAGGTTTAATTTATGACGAAGGTATTGTTGGAACTATAAAGATTATCAACAATGCTTTAAAAAAAGAAAATCGACCAATGTTTTGTAAAATGTTTAAAACGATGACTAAATTGCGTAAAGATATGAATTATATTACTTTTGTCGCTAAAAAAGAGCACTAAATATAATGCCACTAACTGTACTTTATATCTATGTTTGACTGTTACTTTAATTTCTTTGTGACACTAATCATCTACTTAACAATATCGTTATCGTTGATTAGTAGGTCATCAATTTTGGTTAAAGACTTTTATAAATACTCAAACATTAACACTATACATACTTAGTTAGTGGCATTATTTTTTTCTTAAAATTTTAACATCACGGGATTAGGACAAAAATGATATTTTCGCAAAATTTATTTCTGTCCTTCCCCAACTTGCATTGCCTGTAGAATTTCTTTTCGAAATTCTCTATGTTGGGGCCCCGCCAACTTGCATTGCCTGTTGAAATTGGTGTTCCAATTTCCCTGTGTTGGGGGCCTGCCAACTCGCACATTATTGTAAGCTGTATTTCCGCCAGCTTCTATGTTGGGGGCCCGCCAATATAACACTTTAGGGCCTACCATATTAATTTATGTCTCGGGCTCTAACCCTAAAATACTTATAATGTACCTTTATAATTTATCTCCATTTGATGCTATCACTTGTTGATACCAATAGAACGAATCTTTTTTCAAGCGTTCCATCGTGCCACGACCATCATTATCTCGATCAACATATATTAAACCATAGCGTTTCTTCATTTCACCAGTTGTAAATGAAACAATATCAATGATTCCCCACGGTGTATAACCGATTAAATCTACACCATCTTGATCAACTGCTTCTATCGCTGCTGTAATATGTGCTTTTAAATATTCAATGCGATAATCATCATGAATATGTCCATCTACCACTTCATCAACTGCACCAAAACCATTTTCCACAATAAAAAGTGGCAACTGATAACGATCATATAACACATTCAATGTATATCTTAAGCCATCTGGATCAATCGCCCAACCCCAATCACTCGTTGCGATATGCGGATTCTCCACAGAATGATTCAAACCACCGTTGACGATGTTGTTTTCAACTGTAGTATCAACATCATGTTTTACAGCCGTAGACATGTAATAACTAAAGCCAATATAATCAACCGTGCCCTGCTGTAAAATACTGTCGTCCCCTTCTTGCCATCCAAAATCATATCCTTTTCGTGCCAACATTTTTTAGCATAGCTTGGATAATAACCTCTTACTTGAACATCCGGGAAAAAGAAACGTAAGCGATTCGCAATTTGTGCTTCCATCATATCTTTCGGATGACACGAATATGGATAAATGGGTACATGTGAAATCATTGTTCCAATCTTAAATTTCGGATTAATCTCTTTACCAAGACGAACCGCTAAAGCACTGGCTAAAAGTTCATGATGTGCTACTTGATACAAGACTTCTTCAGGATTATCATTTTCTGTCAATGCTACCCCAGAATTCGTCCATAAAAAGATAGGATTTGATGTGTCCATCTGATTATTTATTTCATTAAACGTCATCCAATATGTCACTTTATCTTTATATCTTTCAAATACAACACGCGCAAAATGCACAAAATAATTGACAACTTCTCTATTTCTAAATCCACCATAATGTTTCGCTAAATGAAGTGGCATCTCAAAATGTGATAACGTCACAACAGGTTCAATACCTTGTGCAATTAATTCATCAAAGATACGATCATAAAAGGCAAGTCCTTCTTCATTTGGCACATCTTCATCCCCATTCGGAAAGATACGTGTCCAAGCAATCGACGTACGTAAACATTTCAATCCCATTTCTTTAAACAAGGCAATATCTTCCTTATAACGATGATAAAAATCAATACCTTCATGATTTGGATAATAGTGATTGGGATCTATAGATTCTGTAATCTGACGTGCTTTACCATGTGCACCACTCGTCATAACATCAATTACACTTAACCCTTTACCACCTTTATCATATCCACCTTCAAATTGATTGGCGGCAAGAGCGCCACCCCACATAAAATTTTGCGGTAATTTTGTCATTATTACAACACACTCCTAGTTTTTAAATATTTTAAAAATAACATCTTCAGTCGTAATGATTTCATTCATTGTCAGTTCTACTTTTCCTAAATCGGCAGAATTGCTAATAACGACAATAACGTCAGCATTGTAGCCTTGTTGTTGTATATATTGCTGGTCGAATTGTAACAACGTTTGCCCTGCTTCAACACGATCATTTTGCTTTACAAAGCACTCGAATCCTTTACCTTCCAAGTCAACTGTATTCACACCAATATGAATGACTATGTCCACACCGTCTTCTGATTGAATACCAACTGCATGCTTAGTTGGTACAATCATAGATACTAAACCATTGAACGGTGCGATTACTTTGGATTCTTCATGAGCTTTGATTGCCAAGCCTTCGCCTACCATTTTCTCTCTAAAAATTGAATCTCTTACTTCTTTAAGTAAAATACGACGACCAGCGATTGGTGCTTTCACTAAAATTGGTGTTGTCACTTTTGCTTGCGCTTTCTGTTCTGTTTCTTGAGTATCCACAGCATCATGATTCGTATCTTCTTGATGCTTGGCGTCGTCCATTAACAATTGTAATTGTTGATATACATATTTTACTTCTTCATTAAATACGATAACTAACTGTGTTTCATTTTCATCAACTGACGCCACGCCATCTATTTGTGTTACTTCATTAGCAGTAGAAGGAATTGCATGATGCATATGAATGGTCATGCGTACCGTATCATACGATACATTAACAATATTTTCGACACCCCCCACAGCTGTAAGGATGTCTTGAGCATAATCTTTATATTTATTGCCCATAAGTATTACCCCCTCAACTTGATAATAGAATGGAAATATATGACTTATCATAATTATAATTGTACCGGTTCAATTTGTAAACGCCGATACAATTATAATATTTTGTGCTATAATAATTACAGACAAAGTGAAACGAGGACAGAATATTGTTAAAGTATGAACATATTGCTAAGCAACTTAATGCGTTTATACATCAATCTAATTTCAAACCCGGTGATAAATTGCCAAGCGTGACGCAATTAAAAGAACGTTATCAAGTAAGTAAGAGTACTATCATTAAAGCATTAGGCTTATTGGAACAAGATGGTTTGATCTATCAAGCACAAGGCAGTGGTATTTATGTGAGAAATATTGCAGATGCAAATCGTATCAATGTTTTTAAGACCAATGGTTTTTCTAAAAGTTTAGGCGAACATCGAATGACAAGTAAGGTACTTGTTTTTAAGGAGATTGCAACGCCACCTAAATCTGTACAAGATGAGCTCCAATTAAATGCAGATGATACCGTCTACTATTTAGAGCGATTAAGATTCGTGGACGATGATGTTTTATGTATCGAATATTCTTATTATCATAAAGAAATCGTGAAATATTTAAATGATGATATTGCTAAGGGCTCTATCTTCGATTATTTAGAATCAAACATGAAACTTCGTATTGGTTTTTCAGATATTTTCTTTAATGTAGATCAACTCACTTCAAGTGAAGCTTCATTACTACAATTATCTGCAGGTGAACCATGTTTACGTTATCACCAAACGTTTTATACAATGACTGGCAAACCTTTTGATTCATCTGACATCGTATTTCATTATCGTCATGCACAGTTTTATATTCCTAGTAAAAAGTAATACAAACATCAAAACGTCTATATTCCAGTTATAAACCGGAGTATAGACGTTTTATAGGACATAATTTCTTTAAAAACAGTGAGAAGTACATTTTCAATCAGAAAATTACTTTTTACTGTTCTTTATATATACATAATCTAAGAACTTATAGTTTGAATCCTATTGTATAATATCTCTTCGTCTCAAACGTTAAAACACACTAAGATCACTCAGTAATAAGATGATCTATACTCTGTATTTTGGTTTTAAGTGTCTGTATCCCCTTATAAAAATAACTACTAATATAATGACACCTACTGTGAATATAATGTCCCAAGGCATTCTACCCCACATGATTGCTTTTACAAGTGGTTGTTCATAAAATGACGTTAGTCTTGAATGCCAATAACCATGTTCTAATGCATCTTTAAGTTGGATATAACCTACTGGCATTAATGTAATGAACACCATACCTGCCAAGCCAACATTTAAAGCCCAACATGATATTTTAATCCATTTTTCAACTTTCGGTGTCCAAAATTCTTTTTTAGTAATATTTTTAAAAACATACAACGCAATTGCAATTGAGAACATACCATACACGCCAGCCATAGAACCATGGGCATGTGCTGCAGTCCATTGCGTACCATGTTCAAAGTAGTTAACTGCTGGTGTGTTAATTAAAAAGCCTAATGCTCCAGCACCAATTGCATTCCACAATCCTGTTGAAGCAAGAAAAATAAATGTACCTTTGTAAGGAAAAGCGATGTCACTTTTCTTATATAAGCGATAGTGTGTGTATGCTTCCCAAATTAATAAACAAAGTGGCACGACTTCTAATGCTGAAAAACAAGAACCCAGTGCTAGCCATATGGAATGATCACCTTGCCAATAGTAATGATGACCCATACCAACAATACCTGTACCTAGTAATAGGATTAATTGAAAATATAATGCACGAATCGTCGTTTCAATGGTAGTTAATTTCATATTAACCATTAAGAAACCAATCAACACTACGGCAAATGCTTCAAATATACCTTCAACCCATAAGTGAACAATCCACCATCGCCAGTAATCTGCAAACGTCACATGTGAATTCGGCATTATAAATAATGATGCAAGATAAAATAACGGAATTGCAATTGCTCCAACAAACAATAGCGTCAATAAGTGACGTTTATCATGATTCGCTTGTACTTTGTTGCGAATAGCTGGTAAAAACCCTCGACAAAGAATGATAACCCATAAGACCATACCTACTATAAATAATATTTGCCAAAATTTACCTAATTCTATATATTCCCAACCAAAGTGCCCGAATAGCCACCAATGAGAATCAATCCAACCTAAAATATGACCCCATTCTCCAATCATGCTGCCCATCACAACTATGATTAAGGCCCAAAACAAGATATCTACTAATACGCCTTGTTTCTTTGGTTCTTTGCCCAATACTTTAGGTACAATGTATATTCCTGCTGCTAACCAAGTCGTAGCAACCCAGAAAATAACTAATTGCACATGCCATGTCTTCGCAATATTAAATGGAAAGAGCCTTTGTATTTCTATACCAAAAAATTTATTCTCTACATAATAATGTGCCAGTAATTCGCCTAATAATATTTGAACCAAAAATAGTAACATGACAACGACTAAATATTTCCCAACTTTTCGCTGACTATCAGTGATTTTACTATCTACTTCAATCTTTGGTAGTTCCCGTTCCGACTCATACGTCGGCTTCATGTCAAATTCATAACGCTTTTGAATATATATAATGAATGCCAAGCCTGCAATCAGTAATGTTACAGATATAGCAGTCCATAAAATTCCTGCACTAGGCAACGTATTTCCTGCATCCACATCGTATGGCCAATTATTTGTATATGAAAATGTTTTTCCAGGTCTATCTGTTGATGATAGCCAAGCACCCCAGAAAAAGAATTGACTTAAATGTTCAACTTTATTTCCTGCGACCATATAATCATCATTTTGAAACTGTTTAATCATATTTTCATTTAACCCTACTTGTTTAGGGTTATTAACAAACTCTTTTTTATAATAATCTTGCAAATATTTTAGACCGTATACTTGTCCTGGCGTTAATACAAGTTGATCTTCTTTTTCAGAATAACGATTAATCCGTATTTCTTTCATCACTTTATCTTTAACTACGGCTAACTCTGCATGATTTAATTTATGAAGTTGCTTATGATAAATATCTTGTGCATAATATTTACGCATACTAATCAGGTAATGATGTAATGCCTCTGCTGTATAATCTGGGCCTAAGTAGGAACCATTGCCCAGGTAGGAGCCATAATCTGTTAACCCATATTTCTCATATATCGCTTGCCCACTGATTAGCTCGCCTTTTGTAACAAGCGTATGACCTTGTTGATCTACTATCTTTGTTGGACGAGGTGCTTCATTTTTAAAAATATACCAACCACCTACTAGTAAAATTGAAAACACAATCACTAAAATCGTTAGTAGCACTTTAACTAAACGTTTATATGAACTTTGCATACTCATTTATAAAATCTCCTCTTAATTGCATTCTTACATATAAGCATACGCCGTTTTTTTATAAAGTGTTGATGACATTAAGTAATTTCAAGAATTTGTCGAAAAATATTTAATTGAAATTTCACAAATGATATAACTTACATTTTAATTCTTAGTTAAATTAATTCGTTCTATCATTTTTCAAAAGCCGCAATACATAAAACGAACGCCTAAATACCATAAAACCTAGTAAAAAGTAATAAATACATAAAAACGTCTATATCCCAGTTATAAACCGGAGTATAGACGTTTTTTTACGATAATAACAATGGCTCAAATTGCTATTATCTTGCTTAGGTTTTTCGTTTTAGAAGAATATTGCTACAAAGACAGGCACAACTGCTACAACAACTACACCAACTAACACTAAAGCTATACTTGCCATTGATTCTTCTACAGGTCCTAATTCTTTGGCTGGTGCTACACCTAATGTGTGACCACTTGTTCCAAGTGCTAATCCTCGGGCAATAGGGTTAGTAATTCGGAAAAGCTTCAAGAATTTATTACCTAGGGCATAAATAATGACACCATTTAAAATAACTGCTAATGATGTTAATTCTTTTATACCACCGATACCAGCTGATACTGGTAACGCAATCGCTGTAGTTGCTGCTTGAGGTAACATTGATAAAATAACATCATTGGCAAATTGTGCTAACTTCGCAAAAGTTAAAATAATTAATAACGCTACAACTGTACCGATACCAATACCTCCGATGATACGATGCCAATGTTTAACAAGCACTTCACGCTTTTTATATAACGGAATCGCAAAACAGATTGTTGCTGGTTCTAAGAAGAAGTAAATAATGTCTCCACCTATTTTGTAAGTTTTATACGGAATTCCTGTTAAATAGAGGAAGGCCACACCAAATACCATACTGACAAATAGCGGTGCGAATAAGAAGAAACGATTTGTTTTTTCAAATAATATGGTTGCTAAGAAAAATGGTATAACGGATAACAGTATTCCGAAGTAAGGTGTGTTTAGTGCTAAGTGGTTAATCATGAGCTTGTGCCTCCTCTATTTTGATCTTTTTTGTGACTTTGTCACCTTTAGATCTCGAAGTAACTTTCATAATAATTTGTGTGACATAGCCAGTACAAATAAGTAATAGTATTGTTGAGACGATTATTAGTCCAATGATTAAAAATGGTGCTTGGCTAATGACACCTAAAGAGTTAACAACTGAGATACCGGCTGGTACGAAGAGTAAGCCAATGTTATTTGTTAGTGTCGTTCCTACTTTTTCGACTTCGCCTAACTTAACAGCACCAGTACATAATAATACAAATAATAATACTAAACCGATTACTGATGCAGGCATAGGAATTGGCATAAATGATTCAATTATTTTCGATACAAAGAGTACTAAAGCAATTACAATGACTTGGTGAAAAAAGTGTGCTGGTTTTGATGCGTCTTTTTGTTGTTTCACGACCATTGCCTCCTACGTTTGATTTAACTAAAGTATAGATGGCTCACTTTGATTTGCGTGAATTTTAGTCCGAAATACAAAATATCATAGGTAAAATGCATAAAAAAAAGGATTACTGTTAAAGTAATCCTATCGACGCTTTAAAATCTTTCATAAATGAACGTCCAACTTGCATCTTGACACCATTTGTCAATATTACCATATAAGTGTAGTTAAACCATTGTTGCACTTCTTTAATGTGTTTCGTGTTAATAATATATGAACGATGAATACGTATGAAATAAGCGGGATTCAATCGTTTTTCATAACGATTCAATGGCTCTGTTGTTTCGTATTTATGATTCGTTGTATGTATGGTTGTAATACCATTATGTGTGCCAATCCCAATAATATTTTGTTGCTTTAACATGTGAATTTTATCGTCAATTTCAACAGGTAAACTTTGATCAAAATTCGCCGACATATCATTCGCAATTGCATTTGCGCTATTATCATCTTTGGCTTTAGTCGCACGAACTTTATTGACTGCTTGTTCAATACGTTTTTGACCAAACGGTTTCAAAATATAGTCTGTCGCATTTAATTCAAATGCCTGTACTGCGTATTGGTCATGTGCAGTTGCAAAAATAATCGCAGGTGGCTCTTTCATCTTTTGAATTTTAGCTCCTAATTCGATACCATTTTCATCCATTAAATTGACATCTAAAAATATAATGTCATATTGATTTATCAGTAGTGCTTCCAATGTTTCTTTTACATTTTCTGCCTCATTAATTTCTTCAAAACCACCAATTTCATTTAATAAATATGTTAATTCATTACGTGCTAATGGCTCATCATCTATGATTAATGCTTTCATATTTATTCCTCCTCTTGTCTTTCATAAGGAAGTACACACCAAAAAGTGGTACCGCTCGATGTCGATTCAAATTGTAATGCTGCGGATTTTCCAAATAATCCTTTTAGGCGTAAGTTTAAATTTTCTAAAGCACTACCAGTTCCAGATTCTGATTCTACAGATGTTTCTCCCAACAAATGCATTTTATCTTTAGAAATACCCTGACCATTATCTTGTACAATAATACGTACATGTGTTGCAGTTTCTTTAATCACTGACACGTCAATATCGTTACCTTGCTTTCGATTCGTAAACGCATGTTTGATAGCATTTTCAACTAAAATTTGAATTAAAAATGGTGGTACAAGCACATTGCGATATTTGTCTTCAACATTAATATTGATATTAAATCTTCCTGGATAACGTGCTTGTTCGAGTGATAAGTATGCACGCACTTGACTTAACTCTTTATCTAAAGTAATCGTATGTTGCTTTGAGCCTTGTAAATTCGCTCTGAAAAAATAACTCAATTCTAATAGTAACTCTCGTGCCTTTTCGCTATTTATTCTAACTAAAGCTGAAATCGTGTTAATTGAATTGAAGAAAAAATGTGGACTCACTTGTGCCTGTAATGACTTAATCTCAGCATCTTTCAATAACTTACTTTGCGTTTCGGCTTCACCAAGTTCAATTTGGCTACTAAAAATATTTGCCAATCCTTCTGCAAGTTGACGTTCCACAAAAGTTAAATCATTAGGGTTTGTAAAATACATCTTCAATGTACCGACGATAGAACCATGCATCTCAAGTGGTATCACGATAGCTGCTCTAAGCGGGCAATTCGGATGACTACAACCAATCTCTTCTTTAGTATGAACTTCTTTCAACTTCCCTGATTTCAATACATCTTTAGACAGACTTGTTAATATTTCATTTGTTGGTATGTGATGATCACTACCTGCACCTACATGCGATAAAATTTCATTTTTGCTTGTAATTGCTACGGCAGATACTTTCATTAAATTTTTAATAATCATCGCAATTTGCTGTGCCGATTCTCTATTCAATCCTTCTTTAAAATACGGCAATGTCTGGTTCATCAATTGCAGTACATCATGTGTTTGAACAGCCTTCATTTGCTCCTCTTGCTTTAATGTTGAAATGATAATAGACATAAAAATCGCCGTACCAACGCTATTAACAATAATCATTGGTAGTGCAATTAATGATATGAGGTCAACCGCATATGCTTTGTCGTGGGAAAATGTTAAAATGCTCAACATTTGAATCATTTCCATAACAATTCCAATCATGGCACTTTTTGCAATACTCGGGTAACGCTTGCGTCTTTGAGCTTGTAAGCCAAAATAACCAGCAATTATACCGATAAATATAGATGATATAAGATAAACTTGTGCATCCGCCCCACCCATATACACTCTGAAAATACCTGAAATAACGCCAACAAATAGACCTACAAAAGGGCCACCAACTAATCCTGCGACACCTATCGTTAATACACGTGTGTTAGCTAAAGATACATCATCATCTAAACGGAAGTACACACTTCCTGACAAACTATGTTGATGATCGATGACGATACCAGTTAAATTAGACATTAAGGCAAACAAACTGAAAATAATACATAATTGCCAACGTGCTTTCCATGTACGTCGACGATTCATTAAGTTTTTAAAATATGGAATATTCATCAACACATAGGCCAAAATAATAATTAAACCTACACGCTCAAGTAATAACATTGTTAGCGATAGCACGATAGCACCTCAGTGAATTATAATTATGTTTATTTTATCATAATAGTGCATGTAAAATTCATGAATAAATTATTAAAAAATCACGCTACGATTTAATTATCTACAGCATTAAAATTTCATATCATTTCTTATACTATATTGATCATTTTTCTTTTCAAATAATGATGTTCATGTCACTATTATGACTTTTATACATAGCGAAAAACTGCTGGACTTATTTTTGCCAACAGTTTCTAATCGCGTTATTTAGTTATGATACTTTTTTAAATAATACGTGATTCTCTAAATGTACGTGTTCATGTGTTAACACTTCAAGTGCTTTTAATCTCTGATAAACGAGTCGCCAAGTACCACACGCTTCTATCGGAGGTTCATAACTAGATGTTAATTCGCTCATTTTTACTAACAATTGTCCCGTTGCAATGTGGTCTGAAACTAAATCATCTATCACAGTATTAATATCGTCTACTACCTCACCTTGCTCATATTTAATGAGTTTTGGAAAATCGACATCGTCTTCTTTTTGCATATGCTCTAACATGCCATTTTTAAATGTATCGTATGTTTCTTTTAACTCAACTAAATATGGATGGTTAGGTCCATGTACTTTCGATAACTTCGTCACATAAGGTGTTAAATTTTTAAATTCTTCTCTTAGAGGTTCATGATATGCTGATTGAATATATTGAATAAGTGATGAAACATTTAAAAATTTAGGATTAAGCGAACCTGGTGTATTCGTTTGTTCAACTTCATTGAGACGCTGTAATAATTCGTTCAAATCTACATTTTTCTTTTCTAAGGATGCTGCTTCTATACTTACTTGTCCGCCGCAACAAAAATCTATTCCCACACTTCTAAAAATATCCGCTGCTTTCGGATAATCAGTTACTACATCTGCTACTATGTCATTTTTATTTATCATTATAGATAACCTCCTCATTTCCAGTGTATACAATTTAATGTATTTGAAAATGATAAACGAGGAAATGTCATAATCATGTCATAAACAGTAAAATAAACCCCTCAAATCATGTTAGTTCACAATGATTTGAGGGGTTTTATTATTTATTTAGTGGATAAGTGATATGTGCAGTATTTAACTTAACAATATTTTTGAAGTCTCGCTTCTTAATATCTTTGCTAAGTAAGATTTGAACTTCGTTTTCTGATGTTTGGCTTAACATTCCCATCACCATGTCGTCTTTTAGCACGACACTAGCCATACCTTCTTCAAATACATAACCACGATCCAGACCAGTTAAAATGATTTTGTTTTTACCTTTTAACTTCATTGAGATTGAATCCGTTAATGTAATAGCTGTAAAGTATAACGAAATGTTATTAAAGTCTTTTGTGAAATACGGTGTTAATCTATAAAAATCATTATTCAAATGAATTAATGCACTTGTTTCTGCAGTATAAGCATATTTATTACGTTGATTACCAACACGCACTTCAAATACTTCCGTACCTATTTGGACTTCTAAGAAAACATCCCAAATTTTTTCTTTAGGTAAATACGCTTTAATATCTTCTAACATAATGTTAAAACGATATTGTTTATTCGCATTGACACTTAAAGGTACATACATTGTGTGCTTCTTGTTTCGTGAATGTAATTTAAGTCTGACATCATAATGTCCTTCGCCAATCATAAATTCATTTAGCGTTAGCTCTGTAACAATTTTATGATTATCAAATTTAAATGCTGTCATTTTCACTTTTGGCTTAGCGATATCAATGCCTTCAAAGTATGGTTCGCCTTCATTGAATTGAATGTTTAATTTACCATCTACAATATCAAAACGGTAGTATTGACCTTGACGGTAACTTTCTTCTACAGTTCTATAGTTGTCTATATCTTTCGCTCTCGCGTAGTGCAACAATGGTCGTAATTTACTCATCACCAATGCATCTACACGTTCTGGAACTGCTTGTATAAAGTCTCCTAGAGCATTAATCCATTGTGGTTGATCTTCTAGTTTAACTTTAAGTGAGAAGCCATTCGTACGAGAAAAACTAAAATGACGATTTAAAAATTCTGCTAAGATTTGATCTTTATGGGCTTCTTCTAAATCTGCATTTAATATTTCTACAGCAATCAATCTCATGACTTCGTAAAAGTCTTCAGGTGAAACATACGCACTACTCATATGTTCACCTTCACGCTTTGTAGCATAATAATACGCTTTATCACTTAACACACTGATTCGATTTGCATTCAAATATGCTTTCATTGTAAATAATTGATCTTCTGCACTCTTTAATTCTTCTGGAAAATAAATGTCATTATCTTTTAGTAATGCTGTTCTATAGATTTTAGTCGGGCTTAAAGTATAGATAATTCTTGAATTTAACAAAGTAACTTCAGGTGCTGTTTCTTTAAACATAGATTGTGGTACACCACGACCATTAACACCTTTCATTTTAATCAATAAGACATCTGAGTGATGTTCATCAATAAATGCTGCTGCATCCTTTAAAGTCTCTTTGTTTATATAGTCATCGGAGTCCACAAATAATACAAATTCACCTTCTGCTTGTTTTAACGCCACATTTCTAGGTTTACCTGGACCACCAGAATTTGTTTCGAGTTGACTTACTTTCAAGTTCAATTTATTGCGATACTTTTCAACTATTTGTAACGTTTGATCTGTTGAACAGTCATCAACTACAACCACTTCAAATTCAGTTTTCGGAAAATCTTGTTTCGCAAGGCTATTGAGTAATTCTGTTATATACTTTTCTGAATTGTATGTTGGAACTATTACTGAAAATTTCATCATTATACCTCTCCCACTTTGACTACTATATAAACTTAGCTACCAAATAAATTTCTGACTAAACGCTCACTTGATCGACCATCTTGATATTTAAAATGTTTATCTAAGAATGGAATGACTTTTTCTCCTTCATAATCTTCATTGTCCAAGGCGTCCATTAATGCGTCAAATGATTGCACAATTTTACCTGGAACAAATGATTCATATGGCTCATAAAAATCACGCGTCGTAATATAATCTTCTAAATCAAATG
>OBZE01000138.1_pt1 | contig 49686 bp, 40 predicted proteins | sample 1476901 | NCBI WGS metagenome assembly OBZE01 (sample SAMEA2580235, study PRJEB22360) | human gut metagenome | biome: human gut; feature: human-associated habitat; material: faeces | place: Denmark | collected 2008/2010 | reverse complement strand
TCCTGATGCACCGTTCCGGGCACCGTAGCCGGCAACCATTCATTCCGGCCGACCTGGGCGAACTCCCATCCCTTATCAAGATTCAGACTCTCTGACTTCTTATACTCCTTTGCACTGAGCATCATCGGAAAGCATCCTAACATCATCAAAACTTTTAATGTTTTCTTCATCTTACCTATCTTTATTAATTCATATACTATTCAGCCCGGAATGTGGATGCAGGCAAACCGGCGCCATTTACCAGATTGGCACGGGTAAATGGCTGCCATCCGTAACGAACCGTTTCCGGCTCTTTCACCTTGTCACTCCATACTTTTATTTTACCGTTTTCAACAACAGCCTGTGCCGGATAAAATAATCCATCATCACCTGCCACTTCGAATGTACGAAGCGGTTTCCCATCCGAAGTGGACAACTCCTCCGCATAATCAAAAGAAATATAAGCCGCACCTCCACTAAATACGACTGATTTATAAAGCGGTCCCGAAGGAATGACATTTTTATATCCGTATGTTTTATTCAAAGCCCATGCAGCCAACCGTTCACCGACTTCTCTTTTCTGTTTGGGATGTACGTCCAATGAGTCTCCCCTATCTGAACTGACAGCCATACCGGTATGAGGAATCTCCGCCATCAAACGACGCTGGCTATCACGGAACCAAGTCCATGACGGACGGTCTATACTGGACAATTGGACAAAATAGAATGGAAGTTCCGCATCCCCCCAATTCTTGCGCCAACTTTCCACCAACAATCTGAACAACCTTTCATGAGCCTCCCGATTATGGGCATTAGACTCACCCTGATACCAAATAAAGCCTTTGACCGGAAACTGTTCCAAAGGACGGATACCCGATTCATACAAATAACAAGGCTCATAAGGATGGCGTTGCAATTTATTGGAAGACTGCTTTACATTCAAGGCAGCACGCCCACACACCCAGTCTTGGATAAAATCATTCTGCATCCAATTACGTAAAATAGCCGGGAAACGATATTCCAATGTACTACGGTCTATCCATGCTTCAGTAGGAGATCCGCCAATGGCATTGCAAATCAGTCCTACAGGGACTTGCAAACTATCCTGCAATTTCTTTCCGAAATAGTAAGCCACCGCCGAGAAATTACCGGCTGTTTCAGGCGAACAAACTGTCCACTGTGTATCCTTATAATATTGCAGATGATTCAATGAATCGAGTACCGAAGCATCCCACTCCACCGCATCCGTACGCCAACGGGCTTTCATATCATATAAACGGATATTGCTATTTGCAGCTTGAGGAACATCTTGTGCGGCAGTCGCACTCCAATTCAGATAAAACTCCATATTCGATTGTCCGGAACAGAGCCACACTTCTCCCGCCAACACATTTTCATAGACCAGTTTCCGTTTTTCTGTAGTCCGGTTCTACGTATAGGGACCGCCCGCCTTCAATGGCCGGACATCCACCGCCCACTTTCCATCTGCTCCCGTCACAGCCTGAAGTTGCTGCCTGTCTATGGAAACAGTTACTTTCTCACCGGCATCCGCTTTTCCCTGAATAGTCAGCAGACGTCCATGCTGCAATACCATATTGTCCGTATAAATTTCCGGCATTTGCAAACCGCCAAAATCACCGGTTATGCCTTCATACACCGTTTTTGCCAAGACAGCCGCACCTTCCTTATCAGGATGGACAGCATCGGGCAACATAAAAGGATATGGATATAAAGGTGCATGGAAATCTATCAACTGTACTTGTGCGTATTTCGCTATCGTTTCTATAGCCAGCTGAATCTCATCATGCCAGTCGCGTGTGCCGGACTCAAACCGCGGATGGCGGTCGGCAATCGGAGTCAGACGGGCAATCAAAATACGACATTCAGGATTCGCCACTCTGAACGAATCAATCAGTGCACGATAATCCGCTATAAAAAAATCACGGTAATTGGGCCAATCACGCGGATCTGTATCATTCACTCCTAAATGAATAACCACTACATCACCGGCAAAAGCCAATGCATCCTTAAACTCTTTCTGTTGCATAAAAGGCCGGTGTCCCTTGTTCAGCAACGTAGCTCCCGGCTTTCCAAAACGCTCCACCGTATACCCTTCACCCAGCATTTGCTGTAACCGGGCAGGATAGGACTCCTTATCAGGATCGGATACACCTATGCCATAGGTAATGCTATTACCTACACAAGCAACCTTCACCCGCTTCCGTGCAAATGAAACGGTACAAAGAAACAAACATAAAATCAGTATTAATGTCTTCTTCATTTCTGGTCAACATAAGGTTTTACAATATCACGCCACAGCAAGTATCCCTTTCCTAATAAATGTAATCCGTCATTAGTATATACTGGATTCATCTTGCCTGTCTCTTTCTCCACAAAATGACTATACAAATCAATATAGGCAGCTCCTTCCTTTACCGCCAATGGTTCCAACAAATCATTAATTTGTTTTACCACCTGCCAGCGTGATGTATGCCCGTTAAACATACCGTAACAATCATTCACCGGCAATACACTTTGCAAATATAATTTTGTTTTTGGAGATTCTTGCTTTATTTTCCGAACAATCATACTTATTTCTGAAATAATTTTATCCGCAGACGTTCCCCGAGAAACATCATTGATACCGATCAATAAAAAAATCTTTGCCGGTTTTCCCTTTACAATCGGATCCAAACGGTCATATACCCCCATACAGATATCTCCACTGATACCCCTGTTCTTCACATTCTTATTTTGGAACAACTCAGCCCACTCGCAACCGTTGGTAATACTGTTCCCTAAAAAAATAATATCTTTTGAAGTAACCGGAAGTTCTTCAAACAAAGTCGCTCTCTGCTCATAAAAAGTAGAATACTTGCGTTCCTGAGCAAACTGGGGTAACGCTAATAATAATCCCAATAACAATAAGACAATACGTTTCATTTTATTTTTGTTTATCTGGTGAATAAATCAATCCCTCTGCCGCCCTTTCTCCGTCAGGAGTCACAAAGACAGCAGTAAACATCCACTTCACAAGACGCGTCTGGTCCATCCGGAACTTACCGACAGGTAATTTCAGGAACACTTTATTCCAACCCTTATTTAAATGCACAGCCAGTGGAGAACGTGCCACACAATTTTCATTTCCTAATGGAATTTCATTACTCTTCACCTGATGGGTTGCTGTCCATACAGGAGGCATTATCTCCCTATCATTAATCCAAATACGGCTACCTTTATAATCCCATTTACCTTGCAGCGGAGCCAGATCCATCTCCGAACGGCTATAATTCTGAAATTCTGCCCATAACCCCACTTCCTGATCTTTAGGAGAATATACCCAAGTATATGCATACGCGGTATGATCCTCTTTAGGATCGACATAAAATCCGGGAACAAACGTCCCCCAGACATGGCGTAAATAAATACCTGCCCCTATTGCCTGACGTACACCATACGTATTCCCGTTATAATGATAGGTATCCTTTAATTCCTGTTCAGGCGGGAACACCTTATCCATATCTCCCCCATTAGGAAAAGCATCCGTAATATTCCATTTTACATTAGTCTGTTTTACATAGGCGAAAGGATATCCTTTAAACGTATGCTCCTTATGCCACAACATACGCTTTTCAAAATCAGCGAATTCTTTGAATGCTTCCGTGTCTTCGGGTGGAAGTATCGTACCCAGTCCGTCAAAATATTCCGTACCTCCCCCTCTCCAGGCACGCTCGGCAATAGCAAGCATATTGGGATACAAGCCATTTTCAATAACCAGATTCCACTCATTGTCAATCAAACGATCGTGCCACAAAGCCAATATAGTTCCCGCAATGTCCTCACTGCCTTCTGCCTGATCATAAATACGGCTGTTGTACAAAGCTACAATATCACCGAAAACATCAAAATGATTCAGATAATGAAATTTGGAATCGATAGCAGGAATACCCGGTTGCGCCTTTCCACGGTAACTCCACAAATGTGTCATGTCTATTTCCCCCGGTTTATAGTGCCAGCCCGGATTCCAGGATATTACTTTTTTCCCTTTTGAGCGTACATACGCCACCATTTCGGGTACAAAATGCGGATTGGTAAACTCCACCTCATCCGTACCTATATGTAAATAAGGCACATCAAATGTCTCACACACCTCATCCAGCAACAGTTTCAATATTTTCATCCCTTCCGGACTTTGCATATCATGGCGGAAAGCACGCACAAAGGCAGCACTATGCCCCGGCATATCTATCTCAGGAATCAACAACACCTGATGTTTCTTACAAAAATCCACCAAATCGCGTGCCTCTTCCAGCGTATAATATTTACCCGGCATACGGATGGTGTTCACACTATCATTCAGCATAGGAAAGATTTTACTTTCCAATCTCCATGCCTGGTTTTCAGTAAGATGCCAATGAAATACATTAATCTTAAACCGGGATAAAATCTCGATCTCTCTTTTCAATTCTTCCATTGAAATATAACTGCGTCCCACATCCTGCATAAATCCGCGTATCCGGAATGCCGGCCAGTCTACAATCTCACATCCGGCAACAGAACTTCTCTTCCCTTTTTTCCGTTCCAATTGCCGAAGTGTCTGCATAGCCCAATACACTCCCTGTTCTGTTACAGCCTCTATCTTTATCCGCTTGTTTGAAACAGAAAGACGATAGGCTTCAGCCCCATTTAACCTGGCCTCCTCAATAGACGGAACCAGTTCCACTTCAATCACCGATGACGAGTGTTCAACAATCTCACCACCTGCATTCATGATAAAAACTTCCCACTCCGGCCTCAACACCGGAGTAGAAAGTTTCACCTTTCCCATAGTAAAGTTCTTCCCCGTATCCTTATACAACTGAGGTTTAGGAAGTAACGAGATACTGGTTTGTGCTATAGTTACAGCACAAACCAGTATCATACCAATAAAACTAGAAAATCTGCGTTTCATTATTTATTTGGTCTTAATAATATCTTTCAGCTTTATCGCTTGGAAAGTCATGTGGGCCACACTGCTTTCATATAAAATTCCTACTGTTTCCTTGTCAATCATAGTCAAGCAGCTGTATCCCCAACCCCAACCGGCATCCAGCAGCAATTGATTCTCGGGCAACCAAGTCACCCCACCATCCAGACTTGCTTTGATGGTAATGCTATGACGGTTCTTGGCATCATTCGGATTAGAGAACAAAAGGATGTCTTTACCCAATACATTCTCTTTAGCTTTAACACTAATCAAACTGGCCATACAAACCGGTTCCTGTAAGGCTGTACGTGAAGACTCATGTTCTTTCCATGTTTTACCTAAATCTGTAGTTGTAGAAACGGCACGACTGCCACCACGATTATCACGCATATTCAGCATCAGCACTCCCGGTTCCACTTCCGCTACCTGAGATTCAGTTGTATTAGTGCGTGCCAATGTACTGATATTCCAGGTTTTTCCATGATCCTTACTGTATATAATACCGGCATTAGGAATACGGTCATTGCCAATATACTGGCTGGCAAAGACCAATGTTCCATCTTCCATAGAGATACCTCTACCGGGACCTTGCAGCAAGAAATACCATGACGGATCTTTCACCTGTTCTGTTATATTCATAGGCTCCGACCAGGTCTTACCATCATCATCACTTTTCACCATCATTAATTGTGCTGTATGATTACGGTCCATGCCTGTTTGTGAATTCCACCACGCACGCCCATTTCCCATACCATGTGTCCAGGCAGCGACAATCCAGATAGTTCCTGTCTTCTTATCAACCAAAATGGCCGGATCGCCTACTCCATTCTGTGCTTTAGGCAACCCATCATATTCACCAAATGCCATCGGAATGCGCATTTTCTCCCAAGTCTGACCTCCGTCCGTACTTCTGCTCAGACCTATTTCCACATACTCCTGTAAATCCGCACTATTATTATAGCGTACATCATATACCCCCAACAAGGTTCCTTTATTTGAAGTGGCCAATCCGGGAATACGATAGGCAGCAGCCCCGTCGTCACCGGCATGGCGCACGCCGATCCCCATATAATGGGTATCCGCCTTACGGGCTATCTTCAAAGGAGCAACCTGTCCGTCAATCTTAGCTTCCACCACTTCTGCCGACACTTTGGACAAGATAGAAGCAACAGGCTTCATTTGCAGGCTAATCCAAAAATAATTCACTCCCGGAAACAATTTTTGGTCAGCTTTCAATACAACCTCACGCTTCGGGGCCTTCACTTCCGACTTCAAAACGGAATAAGAAGTATTGGCAGCCAATGTTTTTCCCGGAGTATTATTAGATATATAATCTACCGGAGCAAAATAAGTCTTTCCCCTCCTCTCCACGCTTTCAGTTCCACCATAATACAGTTTCACAGATTCAATTTCATTCAAATTCACGTCTTTGCCGAAGTCCAACTTCACTTCATTCAGCATCTGACTTTGAGTAGCCTCTATACGTAAATGAAACAACTCATTATCCTGCCTTTCAATCAACACAGGAATCCGGGTTTCGCGGACAACAACCGTATCTGCCGCCGCACTCAACTTGAAGGGTGCTAATATAAAAACAACAATTAGCAGTAATAAGCTAGGGTTTCTCATAATATTTATAATTTTACGGGTGTAAAAATAAAAGTTTTTATTGAAATTAGAAAATAAAAAGATGGTTTCTTTATTAATCTCATAAAGAACACCGTCTTTTTATGCAATTAAAGATTCTTATCCGACAAAAATTTAATAACCAACCGTTTGTTTCAACAATGGATTATTAGTAAGAGCTCCTTGGTTGATAGGCCAAAGCAGACGGGCAGGCTCCGCCGGAGTATAGTCAAGCACGTACGAATCGCCAAAACGCCTCAAGTCATACCATCGTTTACCTTCCAGCATAAATTCAAACAAACGTTCCTGCAAGACAGCATCCGCCGGACGCTTATCGACTTCCTGATTGGGAAACCCCACTGTTGAAGCATCATACGCATCACCAAACGCACGCCGGCGCACCCGGTTTATCTCTGTAGCCGGATCCTCACCCAAAAGCACTTTCGCCTCAGCCAGCATCAATAGCAAATCCGAATATCTATAAATAGGATAATCATCACATCTCACCCGTGTACTCCCATTCATAACTCCCCAATACTTATGCGGATACACCCCCACCAATTCCAACTTGCCATTTTCCACCTTATTATATACATCTTTCAATGTAACGTCACGACGAGTGTCTCCCGGCAGAAACTTCTTGAAGTTTTCCAATTTCACCATCAGGCGCATGATACCGAAATTATTCTCGACCGACGTATTTATCAAAGTACCATCCGCATTATAGAATTTCCCTAAATAATCAGCCTGTGGAAACAAATCATTATTTCCATTCCACAGATTGTATTCAAACAATTCATTATGAATGGTAAAGATAATCTCTTTATTACCTTTATTATCATAAGCAAACACTCCCTGATAAGTATCCATCAAGTCCAGATTGCTACGACTAATATTATTCTGTATGTCAACCAACGCATTCTTTGCTGTCCGGGCATCTCCTTCTCCCCCGTCACGATGGGCACTCCACAGATATACATCCGCTTTCAGCATCAATGTGGCAGCCTTTGACCACAGCGATTTTTTTTCCTTTATGGTATAATCGGATCCAAAATAACTTAATGAAGATTCTATATCTTTTTTTACCTGCTCAAAGATTTCGGCAGCCGGAGTCGCCGCCTTTGCCAGTTTACCCACTTCAAAACCCAGGCTAGGCTCTTCCGTAAACACGACATCTCCCCATGAACGATATAGCTGATACATATAGTAAGCACGCAATCCATACACCTGTCCCAAATAATAATTCCTGGCACTTTCAGTCAGCACATCCGTATGAAGAGTTCTGCTGATAAACAAGTTCATCTGGTTGATATTCTGATACAAATCACCAAACCCGCTGATTCCGGGATTCTCCGCATTCAATGTATTATAAGGAAAACGTTCCATCCCCTGGGTAGCTTCTCCACCGAAAGGAATTCCCCCAAAGACATCACTTCTTGCCTCACCCAACAAAAACATATTCCACGAATGGCTCCTGAAGCGACTATGCAGTCCAAAAACAAATGAATCAAACTGTTCCGGAGTTTTCCAGTAATTCAAGTCAGTGATATCGCTCACCGGGTCCATATCCAACGAAGTACATCCACCGGCCAACATAGCCGATGCGGCAAAAGCCAATATTATCTTTTTTATGTTCATACCTTTTCTTTTTTACACATTAAAATGACAATTGTAAACCAAACAGGACGGTTCTTGGTGTAGGATAGCGTCCATTGTCTATACCGCCACGACCATTTGCCTGAATATCCATAACCGGTTCCGGAGAAGTTCCATCATATCCGGTAATATAGAATAAATTCTGTCCCGTAACATACACGGACGCATCGGTCAAGAACACCTTATTTATAAGATTCTTCGGGAATTTATAACTCAAGGTTACCTCACGCAGACACAAATAATCCCCCTTTTCATAGAAAGTAGAGTTATTATTGTTCAGATTCGTTGTACCATTATTGGAACGGGTAATGTTCTTTTTCGCATTCTGGTCGGCCCAATAGAATTTAGGAATACTAGTTTCCGTATTGTTTTCAGACCACGAATTTCTGACATCCGTAATCAAATTGAACGACCCGTTATACTGCCCCAAGATTCTTGCTTTCAAATCATTGTAAATGGTATGACCTACCGCATAGTCAAAACGACCATACAAAGACCAGTTTTTATAGTTCAGCGTGGTAGAAAAACCACCGGTCCATTTCGGATAAATATTACCCACCACCTGACGGTCGTATGAATTTATAACATTATCCCCATTCTTGTCATCCCACAGTACATCTCCCGGCTCAATGGGTTTCCATCCCGGTTTACCCGCATATTCGGCAGCCTTATTCGGCCCATACAGGTTGGCAACCTCATCCACAAAATCACCGGCATGATTTCTCACATCATCCCAGTCACGCAAGATACGCACTTGTTTATAAGCAATGATATCACCCAAGCTTTTTCCTTCTTGAATGCCGCCTACCCAAACCAACGAGTTGGATTTTGGATCCCATACCTGCTCACCCCCCTGACGGTTGTTCACATTCCCGTTAAAAGGCAGCTTCTTCACCATATTTTTCACAAACGAAGTATTAGCGGTGACATCCCATGACCAGTCCTTCCTTGTCAGCAGATTCACCTTGGCTTCCAGTTCGAAACCACGGTTGCTGATAGTACCCAGATTCGTTTTGAACGAGGGAAATCCTGTATATTCCGGCAAATTCACATCAGTCAGCAAATCGGAAGTCGTGCGGTCATAATAGTCCATAATCATATGAATACGATTATTGAAAAAGCCCAAGTCAAGTCCCAGTTCAAACGTATGGCTCTTTTCCCAACGCAATTTACTATTGACCACCCCTGTATTCAAATAACCCAGATTACCATTATAAGCACCTACCGAACCATATTTACCATATACATCAAAATTACCGATACCGTTTACATTACCGTTCAACCCATAACTGATACGCGGTTTAATCAAGGATACTACTTCCGCAAACTTTGAATCTTTAAAGAAAGCTTCCTCATGCACATTCCAACCGGCAGATATACCCGGAAAAAATCCCCAACGATTGTCGGACAATTTGGAAATACCGTCATAACGGGCTACCAAGGACACCATATAACGATAATTATAATCATAGTTAACACGGGCGAAACCGGAAAGAATGCGATATCCGGTTTTGACAGAAGTAGTATAAGTACGGTTAGTGCCCGCATTTAAAGTAGGTATATCATCTGTAGGAGCACCGGAAACACGCGCTTCCAGGTTCTGATACTGATAATCAAAATACTCACCACCTGCCATGGCATTGATATTATGTCCGCTAAAACCTTTTTTATATTCCAGAGTCAATGCATGCTGTTGTTGAAAAACTTTTGTATTTGTTTGAGAAGCATTACGATTGGTATTGGGAGCTTGTCCTATCTGTTGATATTTCTTTTCAAACAGTTCAAACTGACTGTCTGTATAATACATAGAACTGTTTCCATTCAGGAACAATTGCTGCGGAAGGATTTCCAAAGCAAAACCAATATTAAACGAAGTCTTACGGTTCGTTGTAGAACGAGTCAGTTTATCTTTCCAATAATAAGGATTACCATCCTGATTACTCCATCCGGCAGCAGGACTTCCATCCTCATTCCACGGATTCCAGGTGGGAAACATACTCATGGTACGATAGAACAACTCATACTCTCCCGTTTCTCCGTTCCAAGGGCTTTTCAAGTCGTAAGTCCATAAATCGGGCATCTTGGACCATGAAAAACTACCGCCGGCATTCACTGTCAAAACGGGCAACAACTTGTATGAACCGTTGATAGTCCCGTTCACACGCTGATAATTGGTAGAAATTATCTGACCGTCTTCCGAATAATACCCTAAAGATGAGGAAAATGTTCCTTTGTCATTACCTCCCGACAAATTCAGATAATGATCTTGTGTAAACGCGGCATTGCGGAAAGTCAGATCATGCAGCTCACCGGCATGGTTTCTAAAAATCAAAGTTTTATCAGGGTCCACAGGATCCGCCATAGACCGCCATCCTTCATTCAGCAAATGTTTGTTTGCATCTGTCATAAAGGCCAGATCCACTCCGGAGTTAACCCCAAAACCTTTCTGGTTCTCCATACTTGTACCGCCATTGGTACGCTGCCAACCTAAACGTTGATAATACAAATAGTCACCGGCATCCAAATACTTATACCCTTCACGTGCAAAGTTCACACCCCCTTTGAACTTATAAGTAATTTGTGTCCTGCCTTCCACCCCCTTCTTGGTTGTCACCAGAATTACGCCGTTATTGGCACGGGCACCATAAATAGCTGTGGAAGCCGCATCTTTCAGTACCTGTATGGATTCAATATCTGAAGGATTGATATCATCCATAGAACGCACAAGGCCATCCACCACGACCAACGGCCCTTCCAGATTCTTGTTTATGGAAGCACCACCACGCAAAACGATATTGGGCGAACTACCCGGTTTACCCGAAGTATTTGTCACACGCAATCCGCTGACAGTTCCCTGCAAGGATTGGGCCGCATTACTCATAGCTGCATTTTGTAATACTTTATCATCCAACTTTGAAATAGAGTTCGTCATCAACGAACGTTTCTGACTCATTCCATAACCGGTCACCACGACCTCATCCAGCATTTCTGCATCTTCTTTTAAAATAACCTTGTAGGTGTTTGGCACTCCCACTACAATTTGTTGTGTTTTGTAACCTATATAACTCACATCCAGTTTTGCCCCCACAGGCACTTGGATAGTAAAGTTACCGTCTACATCAGTTATTGTACCATTTGTTGTCCCCACCTCCAGGACACTCGCTCCGATAACAGGTTCACCGGTGGCATCTACCACTACCCCTGTTATCGTTTTTGTTTGCGCCATCATGTTTATTGCAAAACAGAGGCATACGATAAAAAAGAGAGCTTTCTTCATGAATCTCAGATTTGGTTGATAAATTAATGTTTAAATAAAAAAGTTTAATTAAGTGTTAGTTTTAAAACCCCTCAAAAAGAAAATAATTTTAAAATCAACAGCGAATATATGCACATATATTTAGTATATACAAGAAACAAAAGGAACTATATTCTTTATTAGTCTTTGTTTTTTAGAATAAACTAAATATTAAGGCATATTTTAAAAAGTTACATAAGGGAATAACTCAAAAAAGGAAAAAAGGTTCATACGGAGAAGATATAACAAGAAAAAACCTCCTTGCAATTCTTTGCAAAGAGGTTACTGAATTGTACACCCGATGAGAATACTAAGTATGAAAACGGATAAAATCGGATAAAATATTTATTATTGAAAATCAGCATTTTATCTTAAAAGAAAATCTCAACGGTTTTCATCCGATTACATTTGTTTTCAAACATCACGCCAAAAACACGCCAAAAACACGCCAAAAATTAGATAATGGCGTGATTAATTTATACCTTTGTCATGACGTTTAAACAAAGGATATGGCAACATTGGAATTAAGGCTTTCTTCAAAAGTTCAAAAGGACACTTCAAGGAGTGAGATTCTTCTAAGATTATATCAGGGCAGCAGGTTGAACCTCCGCGCCAAAAGTGGTGTTTTCGTTTCTCCGTGCCATTTTGAATATTTCATTGACAGAAAAAGAACACAAGCCGTTTCGGGAATAAGGCTTTCTGAAAAGACAATCACCTCCACAACTGAAAATGCGGTCAAACATGGATATGTACTGTTTAACCGTGGGGACATATTTGTACGCAACAGGATTGACAGTGAAGATAAGACATACCATGATAACGCAAAAAAGAAAATAGAAAACCTGAAACGGGTTGTTATGGATGCGTATGAATCGGCAAACGAGAGCAATATTACAAGTGAATGGTTACAAGCGTTGGTTGATAAATTCCACCACCCGGAAACATTTGCCAAAAATCAGAACCCGGACAACAACGGATGCAGGTTCTTTTCTATCATGGAAGACTTTATAACAAAAAAGCCATCCTCACCCAGTCAGATAAAAGGGGTACACGTACTTATGCGTGCACTAGCCAGATATGAAAGGTTTGTTCAGAAAACAGACAAAAGCAGGAAAAGTTTTATTTGGGACATTGAAACCGCCACAAAGGAGGACATAGAAAACTTTGAAAGCTATTTTCGTAATGAAAGGGTCTTGTCAGAAGAATACCCCAAGCTGTTTGTCGGTTTGTTGTCCGAATATCCGGCTTCTATCAGCCAAAGGAGAAAAAGCCCTATGAAAGTGGAAAACAGAGGAAACAATACTGTCATTATCCTTATGAAGAAATTTAAGGCGTTTTGGGCGTGGCTGATAAGAGAGGGGCTTACCACAAACAACCCTTTCCTTACCGTCACCATCGGAACGGAGAAATACGGAACACCCTATTATATCTCTATAGAGGAAAGAAACAGGATTGCGGATTTCGATCTGTCATTCAATCCGCATTTGGAAACACAAAGGGACATATTCATTTTTCAGTGTTGTATAGGGTGTAGGGTATCTGACATGCTATGCTTCAAATCCTCCGATATAATAGAGGGGGAAATAAATTACATACCACGTAAAACCAAGTCCAGCGATCCGGCAACGGTAAAAGTACCTTTGAACGACAGGGCTAAAAAACTTGTGGAAAAATACAAGGGTGTTGACAAGAAAGGCAGGTTATTTCCGTTCATATCCGCACAAAAATACAATGATTCCATCAAGGAGTTTTTTTCTGTATGTGGAATTACACGAATGGTTACGGTTTTAGATTCGGCAACAGGAAAGGAGATAAAGCAGCCTATCAACGAAATAGCGAGTTCACACATGGCTAGGAGAACATTTATAGGCAACCTGTACAGGAGGGTGAAAGACCCGAATCTGATAGGCAAGCTTTCCGGGCACGTGGAGGGCAGCAAGGCGTTTGCACGTTACCGGGATATAGACAAGGAAACAAGGGAGGAAACAGTAAAGCTTATAGATTGATGGAAGACATGATTTATACCGTTGCGGTCAATGGAACACATTACTACAATGAAACAGATATGTTTAGGCGATGGACTGAAAGAACCAATTTCCCATTTCAGGAGGTTTGCCATGTGGCTATGGAAAGATACATATTCAATGACGGTTTGGGATTTCGTGTAGCGTACTGTTGCAATTCGATTCCCCCTTATGCCCGTATGGAGAAGACAAACGGGGCTTCATGGTTTGACACAATCAGCCCGGACAGTTACATTATCGGAAACGATGAGGCAGGAAGTATCATTTTAGATAAGGAGTGCCCTAAGATTGCATGGGGTTTCACCGCTTTTCTCATGGCTTGTTTATTTGTAGATGAAAAAGGAAGATACAGATACAGGATTGACGGAAATAATGCAAGTGTTATGGAAATAATGAAAGCATACCATTCCAATATGTTCGGATTGTACAGAACTATAAATAAAGATGATTACAGCTATTATAAAGAAAATGGGTACAACAAGGAATACGATAACTTGAACAAAAGGTTTGCCATTGAACATGTGAGGTCGGAAATAGAATTATTGGAAAGAACCAAGGAAAAGGCGTTTTCTCCGGCTGTTTCTCTGATTGCTCGTGCATCCGATTACATTTCATGGGTGACGGGTGAGAAAGCCGATAGTTACCCAGTGGGGCTTCTTCATCTTTTCCGCAACCGCACTGATCTTATAAATACACTGACTGGTGATGATGACAGGAGAACAGCCCGGAAAATAACAGAATGGGCACACAAAGGTTTCATAGAGAACCCACGGAATGCCACAAACGATGTTTCACGGGTTGCGTTTGCCCGTGAATTAAAAAAAGCCGGGCTTATCCGATGCAGCGAACGCACTTTTAGGGATTATCTTTAAAGAACATACTAAAACAGAAAATGCCCATTGCCGGAAATTATGGTAACGGGCATTTTTTATTATCAGGCTTTATTTGCCAAATTCCTGCCAAGTATGCCAAATTCTTTTCTATCCCGTTGTGCATTCCTATCTTCGCCACTATAAGGAAATGGACGTACAGTGCAGGAAACATGAAAAGGGTACGGGTGATACTGACACTTTTTGCCTATGTTCTTATGGCTGGTTTTGCAAACATTCCGTAACATCATCATATTTGCCACGTGGCAAGTGCTAGTTGTTACACTGTTGAATCGGTTATCCTGCCTAGAGAGGCGTTTAATATATCCTTATCCGTAATAGCTAGCACCTATTACGGATATTTTTATTTGTTTAATCTTTAAACAGCAGAACGATGAGAGCAAATCAACTTATGACGCGTCGGATGGGGGATTTCAAAGTAACCCAACGGACGAAAGACGGTTATTTTGACGGTGGGGAATTGTTACGACAATGGAACTCGGTAAAAGGAAACGAGCAACGAAAAATGGAAGTGTTCTTAAATTCAGTAAGTACATGCAAATTTATTGAGGCTCTGATAGCAGAATCTAACGAAGATGGTTTAGGGCAAAATTGCCCTAAAATTGATAATCAAGTAGTTAAAAGAAGTAAGGTTAAAGAAAAAGGCAAAGCCGGCAGACCTAAGGAAGCGGTATGGATGCACCCCATTCTCTTTGCCAAATTTGCCATGTGGATTAATCCGCGCTTTGAGGTAAAGGCTATCAGATTCATTTATGATGAGATGATAAGATTTCGTAATCTTGCCGGTGATTCCTATCCGTCCATGTGTAAGGCTGTCCGCTCCATTCTCCCGGAAGAAATGTTTAAAGACAAGATAAAGGATTTGGCTCGTTCCCTTAACATAATCGTGTACGGCTACCATGAAACCGGGATGCGTGATAAAATAAGTGATGAGGCTAAAGTACGTGAGATGCACGAGTTGGAACATCAGATAACACAATGGATAAACCTAGGGCTGATAAGGAATTACGAACAGCTACGGGAAGCACTTTACAGGCTGTTTTTCCAAAAACACCCTAACACGTTGCCTATACAACAAAATCAGTAATCAACAACCAGCATTTAACTATAAAAAGAAAGAATACATGAATATCAAGGAACTTATGGAAAGCGGTTCAAATGTATCGGTAACAATGAACCTTGCGGATTTGAAAGAAGCGTTTTCCCTATGGAACGAAGAAGCGAAGCAGCGCATACCATCCCAGGAAACAGAGAATTACCTTACGCTGGAAGAAACAGCATCCATGTTGGGATGTAGCCTTAACACCTTGTGGCGTTGGGACAGAATAGGCTATCTTAAAAGAAGAAAGGTGGGACAGAAGGTGTTTTACCGTAAAAGTGACGTGGTGAAATTGTTGGAAGAGCATGAGTAAAAAAGAAAAGGCAGTCATAAAAACCGCCAATTCCCCCTTGCACGGCAAAGATAACTCTTTTTTCTCACAATACAAAAGAGTGTGCATTTCTTTCAAAGAATGCCCCAAAACAATGTTGCGTGTTTCAAGGGAAACGGGGATAGAGCGTGCTAGCGTATGCCGTTACGTATCTTCCATGCTTGCCAAAGGAGAAATAGTGCTTGCATACAAAGGAAAAGATACGTGCTCTGGCTGCATTGCAGGGTACTATACCACAAACAAGGCGTTATTTCCTCCTGCATCACCCGTGCAATTGGGTTTATTTGATGATGAGGCGTATTTGGTATGCAGTCATACGGAAGACAGGCACATCCCGGAAGACTTAACAACAGAGGAAAGGGTTGCCATATTGCACAATCAAGGCAAAAGCATACGTACAATTTCATCAATATTAGGATTGAGTAAAAGCAGTGTTGGACGCATTATCAAGAAGCTGCAATGACAGTCAGTGCAATTGCTGGGACACTCCGAAACGGTTTGGGACAGTTGGTGCAATGCTGGGACACTCCGAAACGGATATTAATATTAATGAGAATGGTTATGTTTGACAGGGTGATTTTCAATACCAAAATAGATTTTGCGAAAGAAGCCTTGAGGATAGCCGAGGCGAACCACCTGCACAGGCATGATGATAACGGGAAGTTCGTTTATTATGAGAGTTCCGCTTTCGGAAAATTTGAGGGTGTTAGGTTAAAAATAAGGTCTGATGGTACTATGCAGATAATATGTAGCCTGCATAGCCTGTACTATAAATGGAAGTACGGAATACTCGATAATTCCGGCTTCTTTTCCATGAGGCAGGCAATGGAAACGGCAAAGGCGTTGTTCGACAGGATAGGGATTGGTTATGAAACAACCGTTATTACCTATTACGAGATAGGGCTTAATCTCCCGATGAGGCATGATCCGTCCGGCTACATAAGAAAAGCCTACAGCATAGGAAGCGGAGGGGAAAAGGTTCTGTTCAATGATGCCAATTTCCAAAGGGACAGGCAGAGAACAACCGAAAAGAGCCACACGATAAAGAAAGTATTCAAGATGTACGACAAGAGTTTTGAATACAGGGAAAAGCGGAAAACGGTCGCTGACAATATACTAAGGATTGAAACCATGTACAGGAGGCAGAAGATTCCTTTGTCAGAGTTTACATCTACCGGGTTTGCCGACAGACAATGCAAGCGTTTCCTGAATGATTGGGGGAGCGTTTCTTTCCCGTGGAGGATAGAGGCTGAAAAAGGTGTCGGATTGAATCAGAAGCAACAGGCGTACCATATTATGAGTATGGGAGTGGACGGATATTTAAAGTATTTGGATGATTCGTACAAAGCTGGGGACATAACCATAATGCAGAAAAAAACGGGGAGGGCTTTTGCTCGTGAATGGGACAGGATTTCTTGCAAATTCCGACAAGTAGCTGATAATGAAGAACTTGAATTTAAAGAAAAGCTGAGCACATTGTTAAAAGAAGCAACAGAAAGTTAAGAGGATATAATCATCCTAAAGACAATTATCTGAAAATCAATAGATTAACATTGAAAAAGTATTAAAACGTTACAAAAAAGGGCGTTTTGGGACATTCTATGAGGTCCCTCCTAATTTTCGGGTAGCTTGTCTTATACAACCCAAAGGGTTTCAGGATTATTTTTCATATCTCCCATGATGTGGGTTGTTGTGAAATGAAGAGTAAGTTTTGAATGATGTTTAACTAAAAAAAAGTCGTTATGAAAAAAGTAGAATGGGAATTTGTAAGAAGAACCGCACATTATGAGATCAGACGTTCCTGTTTCAAGGGAATACCTATCACGTTCAGGATATGGTGCAACGGGGTGATTGAGATAAGAGCAGACAATAATCTTGCACGAGCAAACGGTTATCGGTCTATGCCGGAATGGATAAATGCCACTGTAGGACTGTCAAGGCTGAAAAACATGTTCGGTGAGATTCCCGTGTGGATGAGAGTTGCCGATAGAAAGATTTTCTTCTGTGGCAGTCCGAAAACACATACCAACTGACAGAAGAAAAAATACAATGCGGTTTATTGTTGTGATGTCAGAGGAAAAGCGAACCGAATTGGGGCTTTTCTTTAGTTTTGCGGAACTTTCCGCTTAAACTTATGAATTAGTCACATGAACAGAAAAGAACGTAATAGAGGCTTTTATTTGGGCTGAAAAGTAGTTGCTATTCCACAAATGCACAAATTTGTATGCAAAATAGTGTGAGTACGTCCTGTAAGGGATGTGTTTTTCTTCTGTTGAGGCTTCGTTATGGCACATGGGACGGGGAAAGCCTGTGCCTCTCACCCGTCCCTGCCAATACAATGTATCATATGTAATACAGGCTGTTTATTATTTTTTGAACGTAATACATGCGTGCCGGTTAATATCCTGTTCTCTCTTTATAAGACTTCATAAACTTCTTGTATTCCTTGATAAGCCCCATTTCCGCTATGAACATTCGTGCACCCGTCCATTCGGTATAACATTCAATGGTTTTATCCAGTTGTTCAAAATACATTCTCTTGTAATCTTTTGCCGTATCTTCGGCATGGCTCTTTCTAGCTGACTTATTAAATATTATCTCCATATCGTAATACGTTTGTCACTTTAATTAAAGTCTAACTTTAATTTTTAGCTGCAAATATACATTAAGCGATAAAAACATACAACTGTAGCCAGCACTAAAATTATCATTAAAAGTAAATTTAACGTTTTATTTTATCGTTTGACGATATTTTATATTATATTTGTACCACAACATCAATTAACATAAAATGAATATGAAGATTAGAATTAAAGAAGTATGCCAAATGTGTAATACCACACAAAAAGAACTTGCGGAAAAATTAGGCGTTTCGGAAGTCACGTTAAGTCGTGCATCCAACGGCAACACGTCATTATCATTGCTTGATAAAATTGCTTGCACGCTAGGAATCGAAATATCGGAATTGTTTGCCCCATCAAATAGCGTACAAGGGTGTTGTCCTTATTGCGGTCAACCGATATCCATTAAAACAACAATAGAAAAAGTATAGTTATGCCTGAAATTTGTAGATTCTTCGGTATTATAGTAAGCCTCTATTGGAAAGACCATAACCCACCGCACATTCATTTTTCATACGGTGATTATGAATGTTCTATTAGTGTATTGGATAGAGTAGTAGACGGTCAAGCCCCTGTAAAAGTTATTGCAAAGGTTAATGAATGGATTGATTTACATGAAGCCGAAATACTAACCTTATGGGAGAAAGCCCAAAAAGGAGAAAAACTGAACAAGATAGAACCTTTAAAATAAATGCTTATGTTACGAGTGATAGACGTTGATTATATCAAAGATTATGAACTGCTTATAACTTTCAATGACCACAGTAAAAAGAAAGTGGATTTAAAGCCATTTCTTACAGGTGAGGTTTTTGGAGAATTATTGGATAAAAGCAAATTTATCCAATACGGGTTAACACGCAATACCATTGAATGGGCTAACGGAGCGGATTTAGCCCCGGAATTTCTTTACGAGAACGGTACGCCATGTTAAGGCAGAAAGCCTCATCAGAACCATTTCAATAAAAAACACATGGAAAATAATATCAATACCTTGCTACATGAATGCGACAGGCTTAAAGAGCGTCTGACAGAAATACGTCCTCTGCCTGTTGAGGCTCTGAAAAAGATTGAGGAAGCCTTTGCCATTGAATACACCTACGAAAGTAACCGCATAGAGGGGAACACTCTAACCCTACAAGAAACGGAATTAGTCATAAACGAGGGTGTAACAATCGCTGGAAAGTCCATGCGTGAACATTTGGAAGCTATCAACCATGCTGAAGCGATCGACTACATCAAGGATTTTGCAAAAAGCGAAATCGAGATAAGCCAGCGCACAATCAAGGAAATACATGCTCTTGTGCTGCATGGTATAAATAGGGAGAATGCTGGGCGTTATCGTACCGTTCCCGTTATGATTTCAGGAAGCCGGCATGTACCACCCCGGCCGTATTTAATTGAAAAACAGATGGAGGATTTTATAATACGCTTTGCCGAAATGGAAACGGCACAGGTACACCCTGTTTTAACGGCTGCATACCTGCACGATGAACTAGTGCGCATACACCCATTTATAGACGGGAACGGGCGCACATCCCGGCTTTTGATGAATCTGTATTTGCTACGCAACAGATACACGCTTGTAAACCTAAAAGGCTCGGATGAGGCAAAAGTGAGTTATTACAAGGCTTTGGAAGAATCCCATACGGAGAAACACCCGGAAGCGTTTCAAATGCTTGTAGCGGAAGCCGAAAGGGAATCACTAGCGTTATCTGCTTGTGATGGGTGTTGAGTAACAACTGCCCAAAAGACAAAACAGCCAATTATTACTTTATTGTTTGAGCAACAAGAATATGAATAAAAAAGCCGTCTACATGAACTTCCCTATAATTGTTTTGAAAGGGGCTTTCAAAGATATAAGGGGGACAATTGAAAAGATAATGTACTATGCCATTTACAAACATTCCCTTATGTATGATTTTGGAGATGAGGCAAAGAACATGAAAGCGTCGGCCGATTTTTACCGTGTCGGGTTGTCCGACATTGAAACATCAATACGGTACGGCAGGGAAATATACGAATCAATCAAGAAAGACACTCCATCAGTAAGCATAGATATTGAAATGCTTTGCAGCTATTACAACACTCCGAAAACAGAAGCGGAAATAGCCTGTTTTTGCGCTTTCTGTGCAATTAAAAGCATATTGGGCAATAAAGCATACACAAAGACAAACAAAAGCCTAATTTCCGCCCGAATGTTCGGCATGGCTGGTTCTGCACTTGCGAACACACAGGAACAGGACTATTCAACGGAACAGCTTATGAAGAAATACTCCAAACGCTATCACATGGATAACATACTACTGGAACTGCAAACAAATTACGGGCTTAAATTGTATTCCAGCCATTCACGAGGGTTTTATCTGTCATTCTCAAAGACTATAGATGATCTTACCGTTATCAGCACAGAAAGCAAGTTGTCATAATGATATCAATTATTTAAGGTGCTGTTGTAGTGTCACTCTCTATTTAAGGTGCTGTTGTGATGTCACTCCCTATTTAAGGTGCTGTTGCAATGTCATTCATCATACTAATACAACGTTAATGCGATGGGGCTGTGAAGTTCTGCCGTTTTTTGTGCAACCCTGCATAACATTCCGTTAGTAAGGGATAACAATCGTTCAAGGATATTTGTAATACTGCCCTAAGAACAGTTTGACAACTATCTGATAGTGAATGAATGTTCAAAATTGAACACACGTAAACCCTCAAAACATGAAAGACTTTACGAGAAAGTTCATACTTTGTCACTTTGCGCTATGCCCATCAACGCAAAATTGCGTTCAGCTTGATTATTAAGGCGTTAACCCCAACGGCGGTTTGCCTCAATCCAAAATTGGATTGGGTGTCGTGTATCGGTCTATCCCATAACAGCGCACGAAAGACGAATCACCATAGATGTGGTTTTCCTCAAAAATAGGGAAAACAAAATAAACTGGGACAGTTGTACAATTGCTGGGACACTCCGAAATGGTTTGGGACAGTTGGTGCGGTTGCTGGGACACTCTGAAACGGTTTGGGACAGTTGGTGCAATTGCTGGGACACTCTGAAACAGTTTGGGACAGTTGGTGCAATTGCTGGGACACTCCGAAACAGTTTGGGACAGTTGGTGCGGTTACTGGGACACTTATTCAGAAATTATTTTTTGTTGAGGCTTCAACTGTTTACAATTATTTTTTTTATATTTGCATTACTCATATTAAAGCCAAATATTAAACGTCAAAAAGGTTGTTTGTCAAGCGAGGCAGACAGCCTTTTTCTTTGAACACAAAAATATAGTGAGGATATCGAGTAACTCTCATGTTCAGAAAATTTTAATAGGCTCAATTTTGAGCGCATTACCTACAAGGAGGCAAGAAACAGCGATACAAAAAAGAGCAACCGTCTATTGAGGCTTTATCCTCTACCATCCTATTTTTCAATGGCAAAGGCTTCCTCAACCTTTTTCAGAGCCTCAACAGCTGGGTACTTCAAGAGTGGTGTTAAATCTATCTTTCTCCGTTCTCCGTTATTGAACGTACATACAAGTGTATGGTTTCCCATGTATCAGCAGATTCTACTAATAGTATCATAATCTTTATTTTGCGCTCATGCCTTTTCTATTGTTGTTTTAATGATTATCGGTTGACCGCAATAAGGGCACGTTTCCCCTTTGGTTTCTTTGGCTACTTCTTCCGGGGATGCGAATAACTGCCACAGAGGAACATCTAAAGCGGTGGCAATACGTTCTAATACTTCAACACTCGGATTTCCGTTAATATGTTGGCTTAATCCAACACGGCTTATCCCCATTTTTTCCGCAAGTTCCTGCACTGTTGTCCCTTGCTTTTTGATAACTTCTTTAATTCGTGAATGCATTGTCTTTATTATTTGGTTAATACAAATATACATTGTTTTTAAATTGTAAACCTATCGCTTATCATAAATAAAGTTAACGTAAATCGAAATATTTTCTTATCGCTTTTTAGTTTAAAGTTATAGCTTTACATTTGTGCCTTTAATATTAAATCATAAGAATATAATCAACTTGAATCATGGTAAAAACAATAAAATCCATTCAAAATTTGCCTGACGGGAGAAAAAGCGTATCTTTGTATAACAGTTTCGCCAAAACTGATTTTATACGTTTGTTTGCAAGGGGCTTTTTTATGTCCCGTAGACTGTTTATTGTCCAAAATATAGGGCTATTGTACTCCAATGGATGCTCATTGCAAAAATGTGTATCGGTTTTGGCGAACTGTGGAGGCAATAGCCTTTCTTCATTCTTTAAATCTCAAATTTCATTCATGCCAAAACCGATGAAGTTAGAGAATGGGCGAATAATATGTACCCCACAATCTACGTCCGGCAGTACGAAAACTGCCATCATTGCATTTGTGATAATTTCCGTCTTTATATCCTCATGTTGTGCGGTTGTCGTGCCAACAAGCAAACTTACTTTGTTCCAAATATGGAGATAATATTTAATAAGTCAGCTAGAAAGAGCCATGCCGAAGATACGGCAAAAGATTACAAGAGAATGTATTTTGAACAACTGGATAAAACCATTGAATGTTATACCGAATGGACGGGTGCACGAATGTTCATAGCGGAAATGGGGCTTATCAAGGAATACAAGAAGTTTATGAAGTCTTATAAAGAGAGAACAGGATATTAACCGACACGTATGTATTAGAAACAAGTAATGAATGTGTCAAAGGAGGCTGTTTGTCAAGCGAGGCAGACAGCCTTTTTTTGCTTAGCCGTGAATCATCACGCCAAAATCACGCCAAAAACAGAAAAAGAAAAACGCCAAACAACTCATTTACAGTTGATTAGCGTTTTATCAAGTACACCCGATGAGAATCGAACTCATATCGTCGGAACCGGAATCCGGTATTCTATCCATTGAACTACGGGTGCGTCTGAAACTTGGACGTGCAAAAGTACAAAATATATTGTCTTTATCCTAATAATTTGGGATATTTATCTATCAAAATAATATTTTGCTCATTAATTTAAGTATAAAACAATCAATTTGATTATATTTTCGGCTAAACATATAACAATATCACAAATAATTTCTATATTTGCAAGCAATTAAAACAACTAGATCTATTTTACAATGAGTTACCTAATTAAACCAGCTAACTATAAAGCCTTGCTTGATTTAAAACAAACAGAGTTAGGCATTAAGCAAATAAAAGAGTTCTTTCAACAGAACCTGTCGTCAGAATTACGTCTGCGCCGTGTCACCGCCCCGCTATTTGTATTGAAGGGAATGGGTATCAATGATGACTTGAGCGGAACCGAACGGGCGGTATCTTTCCCTATTAAAGACTTGGGAGACGCACAGGCCGAAGTTGTCCATTCACTGGCAAAATGGAAAAGGCTGACTTTGGCCGATTACAATATAGAGCCGGGTTATGGCATCTATACAGACATGAACGCCATCCGGGCTGACGAGGAATTAGGTAATCTCCACTCGCTATATGTAGACCAGTGGGACTGGGAGCGTGTAATTACCAAAGAACAACGCACGGTTGATTTCCTGAAACAAATAGTAACCCGTATTTATGCAGCCATGCGCCGCACAGAATATATGGTATGTGAAATGTACCCGCAGATCAAACCCTTCCTGCCACATGACATTCATTTCATCCACTCGGAAGAGCTTTGCCAGATGTATCCCGACAAGAGTCCGAAAGAACGTGAACATGCCATCTCACAAAAATACGGTGCGGTATTTATTATAGGTATAGGCTGCAAACTGAGTGACGGTAAAGAACATGACTTGCGCGCACCTGACTATGACGACTATACCACAATCAACCCGGAAACCGGACTTCCCGGTCTGAATGGCGACCTGTTAGTTTGGGACAAAGTACTGGACCGTTCCGTCGAACTTTCCTCTATGGGTATCCGTGTAGACAAAGAAGCGCTGCTCCGCCAACTGACACTCAGCGGACAGGAAAAACGTAAAGAACTGTATTTCCACAAACGCCTGCTAAATGAAACTCTTCCTTTGTGTATCGGCGGTGTTATAGGACAGTCACGACTCTGTATGCTTTATTTACAGAAAGCCCACATAGGTGAAATCCAAGCCAGTATATGGCCCGAAGATATGAGAAAAGAATGCGCTCAACTGGGTATGCAACTTATTTGATTATAATCTATCAGCAATGAAAGAAGAGGATGATTATAAAAAGTCATCCTCTTTTTATTTGTCATTTTTACAAATTACCCCTATCTTTAACGCACATTTTATAATAAAAGAAATGCCATGAACGTACAAATAGAAGAAAGCTGGAAACAACATCTGGCACCCGAATTTGAAAAAGATTACTTTATCAGACTCACTGAGTTTGTAAGAAGCGAATACCAGACTGCCACTATTTACCCACCGGGCAGATTTATATTCAACGCCTTCAATCTGTGCCCGTTTGACAAAGTGAAAGTCGTCATTATCGGCCAAGATCCCTACCATGGTCCCGGCCAGGCGCACGGACTCTGCTTCTCTGTTAATGACGGAGTACCTTTTCCTCCTTCCCTACAAAATATTTTCAAAGAAATACAAAGCGATTTGGGTGCTCCCATCCCTACTTCAGGCAACCTGACCCGCTGGGCGAATCAAGGAGTTTTATTACTCAATGCCACACTGACGGTCCGTGCCCATCAGGCAGGCTCTCATCAACGACAGGGCTGGGAGGAATTTACAGATGCCGCCATCCGTGTACTGGCAGAACAACGTGAAAATATTGTATTCATCTTATGGGGATCTTATGCACAGAAAAAAGGTGCCTTCATAGACCGCAACAAGCACCTGGTACTGGCTTCCGCACATCCGTCCCCCCTGTCAGCCTATAACGGTTTCTTTGGCAACAAGCACTTCAGCCGTACCAACGAATATTTGCAAGCGCACGGGCAAACACCTATTGAGTGGTAGACATAAATAAAAAACAGAATAAAAAATGAGAAATGGTTGCGTGTTGTTATCAGAAACCATTTCTCATTTTTTTATTCCCAACTTCTTCCTAGTACCAATTCACCGCACTACCCGTATTGCTTCGCTGATCCCATTTCAAAGCATCGGTCAGCATACTGGAGGTAGCACGAATACTGAAGTTATAGGAAGTAAAGGGACCGAATACCAAGCCACAGCTCATATTGAAACAGTGCAGGTCACGGCTGATATTGACCGTTGTCATTGACATCTCTTTCGTATTAAAATCATATCCCGAAGAATAATTCACATTCCAGCGGCTACCCAACTTCACATTACCGGAAACATTCAATGAATGAGTCACCGAATAAGGATATCGCATCGTCTTGATATTAATCTGCTTGCTTCTGTCCTCACGAATACTATAACTATAACTCAAACTCAATGACCATGGCATCTTGAAAGCCATATAGCCATCCGGATCTATAGCCGCCTTCTCTGTCTTTCTCAAACCGGAGTTATCTTCTTCCTCCGTGTTTTCATTGCCATCATCACTGTACTCATCCAGATTTTCATTCTTCTTGTCTTTATCCCCCTTACTGTCCTTTTCATCTTTCGGACCAAACCACTTTTTCCACGAATCATTATTCAATGTATACGAGAAAGAACCGCTATACCCCTGAAAACGACCAAAACGTCCGTATGACCATTCTGTACGGTTACCTTCCACTACCTTGCCGTCTTTATCAAACTCATAAGCATACGTAGCAAACTGGGCGTTCATATTAAAAGTATAACTCTTGGTCAGTTTCAAGCGCAGATTCATACTCAAATTTCCCCAAGGTTTCTCTTTAGCCGCCGCATTATAGGAAATACTGGCTCCCAACTGGTCAATCAAGCTGATTTTCTTCACTCCGGTAGTATCCGCATCGGATTTCACTTTCATTTCCACGTTATTATCTATAGAGAAAGTGAAATTCTCGGATTTACCACTGGGCGAGAAAGAGTAAGGCAAACCTTCATATGGATTATAAGTCTGAGTACGTACTTCTCCATCCGTATCAGTATAAGTATACGTTCCCACATATCCATACCTAGACGTACTGAAGTCCGGCGCATAACTCATGCTCACCGAAGGAGTAAAGACGTGACGGATCATTTCAATCTTGTCGCCAAACAATTTCTTCCACGGTTTGTAGAAACCATACATCTTGGTATTCACCTGCAAGCTCAAATCATAGTTATACACACGGTTAAAACCGTTGATTGTATCTCTCCGCACATTATTAGGGGCCGACGGATCATAACTCTGCTCCACCTTGCGCATATACCAGCGCTCGGTATAGTTGAAAGAAGGCACAACGTTGATATATTTAAACAAAGTGAATGTAGCGCTGATAGGAATCTTATGCTGCATACCATTAGTCCATTTATTCAAACCCTGCTTCAGAATCAGATTATCCTTGGTATTAATCGAGTTCGTCATCTGGCCGGTATATTGGAGTGAGATTTTCTCATACCAACGTTCATCACCTACCGCTTTCTTACGCTTGAACGGATAAATACGGTTCAATGAAATATTCAAATCCGGCAACGTCACACTGATAGAAGAGTCACGCGTATTCTGAGAGATATTGAATGTACTGGACAGATTCAATCCTATTTCGGGGAAATTGCGCGAATAACTCACACTAGACGTCTTGGTGTTATTTGAATACTGCTGCGGGTTGTACAAACTACTCAGGTTACGCTGGTCATAACTACTGGTCGCAAAGTTCACATTCGCCGAAAAAGAGCTGTTAGGGTTAGCCTTGGCATCCTGTCTGTGACTCCATGCAATTCTGAAATCTTTTGTAACCATATAGTCCGGCATATTCTTCTCACCGGTTTTCGTTACCAGATAACTGGCATTGAAATTACCGCTATATTTATATCTCTTGTTATAATTAGACTGCACGGACAGTCCCCATGAACCTTTCGTAAAGATCTCACCCAACACTTTCAAATCCATACGGTCACTGATGGCGAAATAATATCCCCCATCACGCAAATAAAAACCACGATTCATTTCATCACCGTATGTAGGCATAATGAATCCTGACGAATAACTGCTGTTAAACGGAAAAAATCCGAAAGGAATAGCGATAGGCAACGGCACATCCTCCACCACCAGCTGGGCAGGACCGAAAACCACATTTTTCTTAGGACGCACTTTCGCCATGGAAAGTTTCAGATAGAAGTGAGGATGTTCGTGATTATCACACGTAGTATATCGTCCGTGACGCAAATAAAGTTCATCATTAGCACCTTTCTTCGACTCCTCACTGGTAACGTATCCTTCCCCCTGCTGAGTAACGATATTATTAATGAACCCCTTCTTCGACTTGAAGTTATAACGCATGATTTTTGACTCATACGGAGTCTCGCCATCCTTAAAGACAGGAGTACCTTTTTCCACGCCAGCCGAGTCGGGAACACCACGGGCATACACCGTACTGCTATCCATGTTCATTGTAATCACGGCAGAGGTCAACTCTATTTTCTCATAGTTCACCTTACCGTCACCATACAGATGGGCATATCCGCCCTCAGTGAATACGATAGAGTCATTTGCTTCATAAATAACAGGCGCATCCAACGGCTGTTTCTTTTTAGGTGCAACCGTATCGATAGACAACGTATCTACCAAAGCACTATCTACTTTCAGGGAATCATTACCGGATGCAGAATTCCGCTTTCTGCGTTGAGCACCTGTACTTAAAGAAAGTGACAGGCATGCAAATAGTAGTAGGAATGTTATAAATCTATGTCGTTTTAGTGGCGTCATTCACAAATCATTTACGCTTTTGAGGGGCAAAATTAAGCATTATCCGCCAATAATGAACTATTTAGCGGATATTTAATTTATTTTTAAGGCTTACAAGAAACATTCGCACCAATGGTTAAAACGGATTATCCCATCTTCCCCATAACGTGAAATACTCTTTAACGCCTTCTCCACGCTCTTTTCCCTGTCCAGATGCGTCTTTGAGAAAAACTTGTCGGCAAAGCAAATAACCTGTTCTTCCAGCGAAACCGGAACCATATTCCGATGAGGAACAGGCAACTGCTGGTCAATAATACTTTGCAAAGACATACCCGCTCCCGTATGTCTCTCACAGACCAATGCATGACGCGGAAATCCTTCTTTCCGCATCAGATCAGCCCCCAAATATCCATGACAAATATAAGGATAAGATCCGAAACAACAAATGCCCTCAGCATCCGTCATAAAAATACCAATATCGTGCAGCATCGCCGCCTCTTCCAGAAACTGCTTGTCCAGATTCAATTCCGGATGCTTTCCGGCAATCCATAACGCCTTATCGGCCACCGAACGGCTATGCGCCAGCAGGATATGTTTCAGTTCATTATCTTCAGGATAATATTTATTAATGATAGCAAGTGCGTCCATTCTCAATTAAATTCTTATTTTTGTGCAATATTACAAAATAATCGCCACATATCATGAAAACAAAATACATTTTCCTATACTGCCTCTTGTTTATCTGCAACGCCGTGACCGCGCAAAAGGTTATCACCGGAGCCGAACAGATGGACCGTCTCTTACCTATATTAAAAGGGAAGCGTGTGGCATTGGTTGTAAACCAAACCTCCAAAGTAGGAGAAACCCATCTGTTGGACACCCTGCTTGCAGCGCATATACAAATAAAAAAGGTATTCGCTCCCGAACACGGCTTCCGGGGTGACGCCGATGCCGGAGAAACCATCAGGAACGGAAAAGATACCCGCACGGGAATACCCATCCTGTCCCTTTACGGTAAAAATAAGAAACCTACAGCCACACAGCTACAGGACATAGACCTGATTGTGTTCGACATTCAGGATGTAGGTGCCCGTTTCTATACCTATATCAGCACCATGCAGTATGTAATGGAAGCTTGTGCCGAGAACCGGAAACAACTGGTCATCACAGACCGGCCCAATCCTTGTGATTACGTGGACGGCCCTGTGCGACAGAAAAACCAGAAAAGTTTTGTGGGTATGCACGCCATCCCCATTTTACACGGTTGCACTGTAGGCGAGCTGGCTCAAATGATCAATGGCGAAGGCTGGCTGCCCAATGGCAAAAAATGCGCGTTGACCGTCATCCCCGTGGAAGGCTGGAAACACGGACAACCCTATTCGCTTCCGGTAAAACCCTCTCCCAACCTGCCCAACGACCAGGCAATTGCCTTATATCCTTCACTCTGTCCGTTTGAAGGTACAGCCATCAGTGTGGGCAGAGGTACTCTTTATCCTTTTCAAGTAATCGGTTCACCGGATATCCGTATCTCCTCCTTTTCTTTCAGACCGGAAGCCTTGGAAGGCTTTGACAAGAATCCGATGTATAAAAACCAATACTGCTATGGCAATAATCTCCGCCATATCACCGCCCCGAAAGGATTCTCTTTAAAATACATCATCACCTATTATCAAGCTTATCAAGACCTTGGGAAAGCGGACAAGTTCTTTACCCGCCCGCAATGGTTCGACCTGCTGATAGGGAACCGTACCGTAAGGGAACAAATCATGAAAGGAGCCAGTGAAGAAGAAATCCGTGCAGGATGGCAGAACGAACTGGAAGCCTACAAAAAGATGAGAGAGAAATACCTGCTTTATGAATAATATTTCCTTCCAAGCTGCCGGCTTTCGTCAAAAAAGGAGACAACAACCCAATCTATTCAGGACACGCAGCACCATTCCTCTGCATCCACCAAGCCCCAACCACAAACGGCTTTCCAACCGCCAACACATGGAATCCGTTTCAATCTTCTTTCCGGAAGGCCTGCATACCTTTCTCACCACCCCGATGATATCCGTGTCCTCACATTCCTCATAAAAACGGCAGACGCCATCTCCCTGCATCAGATAACGACTGCCTCTTTTTTGAATAATCCGATGCAATACATACCGGTCTGTCTGCCGGAACAGAATGACATCAAAAAGTTTCAACTCCTCCTTATCATACGGCCCCACCACCACTTCATCCTTCCCATTTCTCAGTAAAGGCATCATGGAATTGCCTTTCACCCGGAACTTCACACTCCTGCCACTTTTGATTTCCGACTCCACCCACGCAAAGAAACATTCATTCGCTATCCGCTTCATACCCATCTCCATATAAAGTACGACATACTAATTTCACCGCCTCCGCATCGGGCAAACACTCCAGATGATAAACAGGAATGGATGAAACCATCTTTTCCAACAGACTACAAACCCCACTGTATAATTCCTCCTCGTATGCAAATGCAGGAGGAGCAGACGGATGCAAAGCTGCATAAGCCTGCAAAGTGTTCAATCTCCGTATCTTGTTATACGGTGCTTGTGACAAACGTACACATCCGGCCAACGGATAACGCTCCGCCTTATAACAAGGAGTCTTCCCACTCCACGGGCTGCCATATACCCACACGCCCCTCTCTTCATAACGCACAATGGGACTGTCATCATTCAGCAACTTACTTCCTGCTATATTTTCCCTCCACAAACGGGTATGGGTACTTTTTCCGGTTCCGCTTTCACCTAAAAAAAGAACCGCTTTCCCCTTATAAACAATACAACTGCCATGCAAGGCAACCGTCTCTTTCCGTACCGTCATCAGGCCATACCCCATCCATAAGGCAAACCTTAAAAGACGGGGAGAATAATTACCATATAAACAGATACCTCTCCCGGTTCCACCCATCGTCCGGAGATAAAGCGACGGTTCTCCCTGCGGAGCCAGTTCCAACAAAAAGCTATCCCCACCCACACCGAAAGTACCGGTTACATCTTCATATCCGAACCCATAGGACTTTCTCGTAAAAGCCGGAAAATCCCAACCGTTTCCCTCCCAAACAGTAAAATCCGGCAACCAAGCACCCCCGTATACATCTTTTGCCGAAACCAGATCCAGGTATCTGTTAAAAGCCTTGAACCCGCTGATACCATCCACCGCCTCCATCAACCTTTCGTCCGGCAATGCGAAGCAGTGGCCACCTATTTTATAAATTCGATCCATTGTCTTTTCCATTTAATCTGATTACACGATGACAATATGCCAACGAGCTTTCCCGATGGGCTATCGTAAGAACAGTCAGCCCCCTACACTCCTTCATCAGACCGAGAAGCATTTCATTGACAGCCCGTTCAGTCTCATTATCCAATGCAGAAGTAGCCTCATCCAGTAGAAGCACCTCCGCTTTCTTATACAAAGCACGGGCTATGCCTACCCGTTGTTTCTGACCTCCCGAAAGCCTTCCTCCCCCTTCACCCAAAGGAGTATCCATTCCTTGCGGCAATTCATCCATCCAAGCATCCAATCTCACCAGCCTCACTATCTCCGCTACCCGTTCCTTATCTATAGACCGACATCCCAAAGCAATGTTTTCCGCCAAGGTCCCATCCAGCACAAACACTTCCTGTTGCACATATCCCACCTTGCGATGCCATTCCTGCCTCGGCACATCGGCAAGCGGCCTGCCATCTATCCGAATAGCGCCTTTATCCGGAGTGATAAATCCCAAAAGCAGATTAAACAAGGTAGATTTACCCACGCCACTCTCACCACAGATACCTACATATTCCCCCTTACGAATAGTACAACAAAAGTCCTTTAGAACCTCTTTACTTTCAGGATAAGCATAGGTGAGGTGTTCTATCCGTATCTCTTTTTGAAAAGAAAACGCTTCCTGCCCCCATGATGGAGAAACTGCTTCCATCCCCTTATCCCCCAACCCTTCCTCTATAATCCGCAGAGAATAGACCGCATTCTGTACTTGTGTCCAACCACCTAAGATGCCGCGCAAAGCGGGTAACAGCCGGAAAGCCGCCACAGCAAAGACACCTACCAGCGCTTTGATATCCCCTGTTCCGAAAACGGTGAGCAAGGTCAGCCCCGATATGACCGCCATTTCGGAAAGGCAAAGAGGAAGATGCTGTATCGTTTCCAGTTTCAAACGGCTCTCACTGATTTTCCTTACCTTCTGGGCGAATACCTGCTGAAGAAAAGGAAACGCCGCATTCAGTTCCAATTCGGCATACCCTTTCATCGTTTCCGTGACCAGCCGGGATTGCTCACGACGAGCCTGCTGCTCCTGCTCACCATAACGGCGCATCGGTTTCCTGATCCCCCATCCGTAAATCAGCATGAAAGGCAGAAAGGCAATATACAGCATCAGTACCGTCAACGGAGCGTAAACCAACAAAGCTGCCGTCACCCAAAAAACAAGCAGCAGTTCTCCTGTCATGCGAAGCAAGGGGGAAAGAAGGTTTAAAGAAAAAGCATAACAGATATAGTTCACCTCATATCCCAGCCGGATACTCCCCCTGCTGCGTATAAACAATAATCCCCGTTGATAGTAAGAAGTAAAGAGAGAAAAGCTGAGCCGACGGTAAAGAGACATCAGAAAATGGTTTTGAAAACGTGAAAGCCCCGCTGCCAAAGCGTTTTTCACCAAAATAAAGACTATTGCCACCAGACAAAATAACAGGGCGGCATCTTTATCCCTCCCGTCATCCAACAGAAAAAACAAGACAGGCAACAGGGCAGCGAGTCCGGCAAAGTCAAGTAATGCGCAAAGAAATACGGCACAAACCACCCTTATCCCCATTTTCCTTTCATCAGGCAACAACAAACGGCAGATTCTTTTCAACATAAACCGCTTATTTTCGTTCCGTCTGGAAGATGGTATGGGGAGAGCGCAGATGCAACAGAATAGAATTTCCAACCCATTTGCACAGTGAAATGCGCAACACGCTGTTGCACGCACGATGAGTATGCAGCATACGTTTGGTTTTATAAACCAGAATGCCCCATTTATTCTTCGCCGGAACTGACATCGTATAGGGTGGCCGGATGATTTCCCGCAAGATTTCCTCCGCCAATCCTTCTCCTCCATATACAGGAACGGAAGTTCCTAAATAATCATTACAGAGGCGGGTCATTGCCAATATCATATTTCTAAAACGAATATCCGTCACTTCCTCAGGAATATGCAGGCCGTATCTATTCAGCAGGCAAGCCCAGTCGCAAAGATGATGAAGTGCCAGGCCGCGTGCATAATGCTGGGCGGCATGAAAAGCGAGAAATACGGTATTAAAGGTGGAAGATGGGATTAAAATGGAGCATTTTCCGTCCAATTCCGCCGATACGGGTTGTAGCAGTTTTTGAAGGAGCTTATCCATCTTCACTGCTATACGGTATGTTTCCGAATTAATGAAGGTTTTATGATTCTCTATCGGAATACCTTTATAGTAAAACACACTATGCTTTTCGGAGTGTTCAAAGTCTACCTCTATTCCTTTTTCTTCCATTAACCGGTCTGCCAGCCGGTTGGCCTCGGCATCACTTTTCCGGGAATGGTCTGCCGAATAAGTGAAGATGTCTATATCTCCTCCTTCCCTGTGCGAAGGAATGGGATAATAGGTGGAGAGGCCCACTCCTTTCAACTGGACCGTGGTAATGCCATGCGTTTTATAAAAAGCTGAAAGTTCGGCTATGGTATGGCAGTACCGCCGGTAGCGTTTTTCATAGTTCTCTACCGCCATCGCCCAGTTTAACTTCAAAGCCTTCGGGGGTTGCAAACAGGCCGGCAGGGTTTGTATTCCGTCCCATGCCAAGGCCATCACTCCCTGAGTGCAAGCTAGTCTGTAACACGCCTGCCAAAGGGCAGGAGATATATCGGTAAAAAGGATTTCACTAACCGGCTTTGTGCTGTTCAACGCGGATCGGAGCAAGGCAAATAGCATTTGCTCCGGTTTATCGAGTATTATATCCATTGTTATATCAATCAAGTAAGGCTGAACATTTCTTTAGTGCATCTGCCCAAATCACCACATCTCTTTCGGCCTGCTCTTGAGAAATATGATAAGATTCCACCAACACCAAGGCTGCCTCTTGTAAAGTGAAATCCTTTCCCGAAAGTCGTTTCCAAAGTAAGCAAGCGGAAAAATTAAAGGAAATAATACGGGTCAAATCAGTATCGGGAACACCTTGGTTCACAATTATTGTTTCTCCGGCTATGGAGCGGAGTTTGAAATGGGGATTAAGTTTCATAATCTTCTAATCTTAAAAAAAGAAAGCCGCCCGACCTTTCGAGACAGGACGACCTTCTTTTATTACAAATCACTTTCTGCCATGACTAATAACATGATAGCAAATAATTCTCTTATTTTTTATAACTATCCCAACCGGTTCCTGTAAAAGAAGGAGTACCTGTCACATTAATGATAGAGGAAGCATCTGTTATCGATGAATCAACAACCAAATTGCCGTTAAAAGTACCACCCTCAATATTTAATTCCATAGGTTCGGTGTTTCCGGTACTTTTTGATAATTCCACGTTACCATTAATAATACTAGTACCTTTAACAGTTACTTTAACTCCGTCAGTGTAGGTTGAAAAGCCGCAAACATCAAATGCATATGCACCAGTTCCGGCATTAATCGTAGTATTGTTAATTAAAATATTACCACAATTGTTACTCAATACATATAAGGCATTTAGCCCCCTCACTATCATAGCATCCAACGTCAAATTACAGTAGTTCTGAATCATAATTTTATCATTATCACTTGCCAGTGTTCCGTTTTTCATAGTAACGGTAGAACCTTTCAACAATTGACAACTGTTCGTTTCTGTGCCAGCCGAACCAACGGTCGGTTTAGCAAGTGTAAGCACATGGTTGTTCAAGTCCAATTCTACAGATTGTCCACTTTGCGTTTTAAAGCCATTACAAGTAGCGTCTCCATTCAAACGTATCTTCACGTTAGCATTACCGCTTAAGTATAAAAGTGCGGACGGATCGGAAAAAGTACCACCGGTAACAGCCAGCGATGCACCTGCACCAACCACATAGATCTTGCCATTCAGTGTTCCACCACTGATAGTCATCTGTCCCAAGTCATTGGCTGCACCATTATGGCCTTCATTATCCACCACATACTGAGCGGAACCAGTCGTATTGAATGTACCTCCTTTGATTTCAGTCACATGATGATTCTGTACGGTTGCCTGAGACATATTGGTGAACGTACCGTCGTTGATGACAAGCCGGGCTCCATCATCATTTTTAATGGTATTAAGACCTCCGGCAAATGTACCACCGTTTATGATAAGTGAAGGATTCTGATGATTAGTACCGCTTACATATCCATTTCGCGGATTCGTATTGGTATAATCATAATACCCATTGGCTATCATCGAAGAATAATGCCCGTTTTGCGATATCTCCACATTTGGATTAATCGTCATCTCACCATGATTCAGAATATTATAATAGCTGTTACCACCTGAACTTTCTGAGTCCTGACCGTTTTCCTTACTTCTAATATAGGTTCCGCCATTAAGAATTACTGTACCGTTATTATAGATACAAGCTTTCCCGTGACTTACATTATCCACTGTACCATTTCCGTTAATGGTCAGTTTACTATCCTTGTTTACGGTAAATGTATCACCAGATTTGTTGGTGATTTTATGACCGTTCAAATTGATGATAACTTCATTCGTTGCGGAAATAGTAAAATCTCCCGTCAAGTCTGTGGCAAGAGTATAAGTTCCACCATTTTTTGCGACATTTTGCAAGTCGGCTACGGCAGCATCAACTACTTCAAATGCATCATTACCGGACAGATTGGGTAATTCAGCACCCTCTTCTTTATAAATAATGACAGTTGAAGTGTTACCGCTTTCACGACTGATGGCTGTTACTTTGGCACCACTCTTCACTCTTACATTACCGGCTTTTACCTTCAATGTATTAACAGTAACTCCTTTACCAAGAACCAATGTGTTTGCAGCAGTAGTTGCCGTTACTTCATCATAAGTAGCTGTTTCGCCATTGGCAGCCAAAGTTACGGTAGAAGAAGGCAGATCTATCTCAAATTTAGGCGCAGTATCTAATTGCGGTACAGATACCAACACGTTTTTAGGTGCAGCTGTACCACCAGTACCAGTGCTCTCTTCTTTAATGGCAACAGCATTTGTTGTAGAAATATTTTCAAAGGATATGCTGACATTTTCTGCCGGTGTATCTTTTTTCGGTATTGAAACCGTAGGACTGGGTTCAGTTGAAGCCACATCAGCCACAGAAACAGAATTGGTTTCTTTTAAAGCATCGGCTACCTCTGATACACTTTCAACTGTTGTCGGTACACTTCCGGATACTTCGTCCAACGTTATAGTTGTGGTATAACGTTCGTTACGTTTAGCATCTAAAGCTTTTGTCTTTAAAACCTGGCTTGTAGCGCCATTACCAATGGAAAGTTCCAAGGCAGGATACTCGGCTACAGGCAACGGGAAATAGAATGTTTTACTGGTCACGTCATTGCCAGCAGTAAAGTTTATAGTTATGGATGAGGAATTTGACGTTTCTGTGGTTGTCAATGTAGGGATACCACCAGAGAATGCTATTTGTGCATTTCCAGCAATGGCTGGAACAGTAGTTTTTTCTTGAGCGGTCATAGAAGTCAATTTCGCCCAAGTATAGTCCTTCGGGATATTATTGACAGTTATGCTCATCAGGGCACCTGCATTTTTAAAAGCCAAGACATCCTGTGCGCTCTCATTTATTTGGCAAGCCATAAGAGCACTGCTGTTTTCTCCTTCCTTATAATTATAGGTATCCTTCAACGTTAATGATATTTTACTTCCATCATAAGAAGCATCGCTACCATAAGGATAAAAAGCAGCTTTCTTTACAGGACTCTCACCTTCCAGTACCCCTGAGAACCCTGCGTTCTTGGTTCCGGCTCCACTGGATAATGAATAGTTAATGTTAGTGTAAGTAGAAGAACTTCCATTCGTTACAAAAATGCCAATCTCGTCACCTATACTCCAAACGACAGAATTGCCATTCATAGCAGTACGCGATTCAGCATCTCCCATAGTGGCACATACTTCATCAACGCCACTTTTCGCCACGCCCAAATCTTCATTGGAACAACCGGTTATTCCTAATCCAAGAACAGCTAAAGATGTGAACAATATCTTTTTCATACGTGTATGTTTTTAAATTATTTATTTCAATTACCAAGGCTGCGGGTTATAGTCTTCTGTTCCACCACTTACTGCAAATCCTTTTTCCACTTCTACTTCGATAACCTCCACTTTAGGAGCCTCATACATTTCCATATTGTTTGTTTCCATAATTTCCGTACAATAAATTTAGATTATAATTTTTCAATGATTCTGTTCAGACATTATACGCCCCAATTATACCATAGAATATTTTTTTATGAAAGATGCTATAATTGCCGTCTGTGGGCAGAAGACTCCTGGCGGTCCGGTGACATATACTGTGTCTCCGCAACCTCGACTTGACAGATAACGGGAAATAAGGATTCGCATTCCCGCTTGCAGTGTTGTTTTCATACGTCTGTAAATGTTAGATCAGTCTATCTTGTCAAAAGACTTTGCCTAACTCCCCCTCCTCTGTTCGGCGATTAACAATAAAAAAGCGTGAGGGCTGTATCTTGTTTATCTTATCATCGGGCCTTCGCATTGCCTTGTACCTAGATAAACAACAGCCACCCACGCCATTAGGTATATAGATGCCACAGTAATGGCAGGTATATAACACAGACGTGAGCGTTGTTGTTATCATCTTCAGGTACAGTTCAAAGTTGCGAAGTTTGACGATAGAAGATAATTTCAATAACGCTTCTTAAAATATGTAACGTTCTACTACGCCATAGTAGAATAGTCGGTACAAATATAATAATTTCTTAAATAGGAAAAACGTTTCTTAGCGATTATTTTTAATAATTGCTACAACAAGCATTAAAAACACTTCTGTATTTCACAATAAATCGACTCAACATAACACCAATATTAATAGAAAGTTATAAGCAATTATGCCCTCATGCCCTCACTAAGAAGTTAACATATTGATAATGAATACTGAATGAATGATGATAGCATATTTCAAAAAGTATCTTTGCCCTCATGCCCTCATTCTACAGAACAAATAAAAAGAGTATATCTATCTGATAACCAACAACATGAGCACATACAAAGTCTTAATTCAAAAGTTTGTCAACCATCGCATTTTGAGCTTTTTCATCACAGTATACTCTATTTTACAAACATCCGATTACATTTTCATGCTGACAAGTTCTACTCATCGTACTTTCCTATTTGTTCTTTCTATTATTCGCAATTGCTTACTCACTAATGTGACTAACTCTAATCACAAATGTGACTAAAATTAATCACAAGTGTGATTAAGTCTAACCACTAACGTGATTAAGCAATTTCCCATAGTAAAGAACTGCAATATGAATGACCGATTATCATATAATGATCTCTATATAAACTATCAAGAACTCCCTAAAATGCAGTAGTTACCGTTGTTTCTCCTAGCAAAATATGATAAGATTCGTGTATATAAAAGGGATCTTGTAGACATTATGCCATTTTTCTTCACCTAAAACGGCAAAATAGACTCTTTTCTCACCTGAGTGATTTTGAAACGAATTCAGCTATATCACATTGAATATAAGAATATTAGATAATAATCAGTATAATTAAACAGTGAGAGCATGAGGGCAAATTGTTTCTTCAAAAATATGCTACCATCATTCATTTAACACTCATTATCAATGGATTATATACATAATGAGAGCATGAGGGCATATTTGCTTATAACTTTCTATTGTTACATAAGCGTTCTTTGAAATTAAAAGTTTTAGTTACGTATTCGTTCATAAATTTAGAGTGTAACGGTATGAAAAGAATGAATATGCTTACAAACAGAAAGTCATATAGGCAGGTAGATACACCACCCCTTCCTTTACACTCAGGTTTTTAGGATGAATCACATAGCTCCCTCCTATACGCTGACGAAAACTCTCGTTGAACCGGGTAAGAGAACGGATGGAATATTTATCATTCGATTTCACCTCTATCGGAAATATTTTATATCTCAGTTTGCTGTGGTTCGACAGGATAAAATCTATTTCCATGTCGTTGCGATGCTTCTCTTGATTGTATCGCGTGTAGAAGTACAGTTTGTGCCCGGCAGCCACCAACATCTGGGCAATTACGTTCTCGTAGAACATACCCTCGTTCACCGACAGTTTTCCCAATAAGATTTCCCGATAAAGCTCACCGTCAGAAATCTCATTTTCATCAAATGTATGACTGATAAGTAGTCCCGTATCCCCCATATAACATTTCACATATGTTCTGTCCTCATTCAGCGAAAGTCCCACGTTAGGGTCCGAGCAGTTAAAGCATTCATTGGCAATCATCGAATCGGAGAGCCAAAAGAAAGTATCATGATATTTTGGAAAGCTCGCCCCCTTTTCAATGCGATTCATCACTACACGTCTTTCGGAACGAGAAAGAAAAGCCGGAATCTGGTCAAATATACTTAGTACACTCGACCTGTAGCCAGACTTTATCTTCTTTATATCATTCCGGTACAGTGTCAGTATGTCTCTTTTTTCCATATCGGCCATTTCGAAGTTCCGGTTGTTCTCCAGATACGCCGACAGACTTTTCGGCATACCGCCCACAATCATGTATTGGCGGAACAGCAGCATAGCCTTGGCGTGAATCCCCTGTTCCAAAGGTACCTTTTTATCAAAGCATTGGCGGATATATGCCATCAATGGCTCTTCATTCATAGCCCAAGCAAACTCCTCAAAGTCCATGGGGTACATAAGTAGTGTCCTCTCTTCAGAAGGAATGGTAATATCATTTACATTCTCCTTTATGGAGATTAGCGAGCCCGTCTCTATATAGTCGAACCGTCCATCTGCAACCAGATACTTTATCGCTTGCCGGGCTTTCGGAAACTGTTGTATCTCATCAAATATGATAATGGATTCTTTTGGATAAAGCCTCACACCATATTCCGAAGAAAGAATAAGGAAAAAGGTGTCGAGATCATTCATGTAATTGTTAAAGGCCGAAATAACCGAGTCACTAACTTTGTTGAAATCTATCATAAGATAGCTCCGGTATTCATTCTTTGCGAACTCTTCCACAAGGGTGGATTTACCTATCCGTCGGGCGCCTTCTATCAGAAGCGCCTTAGTGCCTGCCGTTTGCTGTTTCCAGACAAGCAGTTTGTCATATAATTTACGCTTGAATATCATATCATTCAATGTTTATCATCTCATCCATATGCAAATTTAATGATATTTTCTGCAATACGCAAATCAAACCCCACATTTACTACCTGCAATACGCACTTTTACAAGATAGCATTTCACCTGCAATGCGCATAAATCTATATTAGAATGTGAGCAGTTAAATAATATCTTCCAATATTGACAATTTCACTCATTCAAATATATCGGCTGATATCCCGATTTTCCACTTACCTTACTATATCATCCCTTTGTAGGATGAACGATGATCTGTTTGCCGACAACTCTTGGTACTTCCGCAATGCGCTGATTCGTGCGAATTATAGAAATGTACGAAAAGAGGTTGAACCTGATATGAGTTTTTTGAATTTGTTTTTCAGAAATCTGATGATGGGAGAAAATCATGAGTTAAAGAATGGCTTTGTTGCTCCTCTCTACCCTAATAATCCCAAGCATCCGCGACAAAAGTATCTTTTGACGGTAAAGGGGTTAGCTATTTTCAATTCAACAAAATGATATACAACAACTAATAGGTATCACAGAGTTCAATGAAGAGCAGCCCATGTTACAGAACATTTTCCACATTTCTGCTTTACTCCTAGCAACATCCCATTATGAAATTCCATGAAACTTTCATTCAACCTCCTCACATTCTTCTCACTCGTTCCGCTTCGCATCATCACCTGCACCCATACTCTCAAGATACTGCAATTCCCGTTCCGCAAACTCACGATTCTCCTCCTCTCCCAGCATTTGATAGAGCAGTTCCCTAGCTTGCGAATAATATTTCAAGTTTACTAATACTTGTGCTGCCCTGCGCCGAAGAAAATGATAAAGTGGAAACAAGGTATTCTTTTCATCACCATACATCTTTATCTGACTGCCAACCAAACTCACCATAGAATAAATATACTCAAGAGCTCCTGTATCCTTCATTTCGACGAGACAGTTGGTAAAATCACGAATCGCATGAATGGATGAATTTCTTTTAGCATTAGTCAAATAATAATAAGCCTTTTCAAAATGCCCTAATGTGAGATAAACAAAACCGATATGATAACAAATCACATAATATTCTTCCTTGCCACGCTCCGGCAATTCTGTCCAGTGGACTTGATAATACCGAAAAATAGAAAGATAACACCCCAACGCCTGAAGATAACATTGCTGCCTGAAAAATTTCTTCCCCCAATAAATAGTAGTCTGCAAGGTAGGCTCGGTATAAGCCAGCAACGCCTGTTGTTCCTCCGTCAGTTCGTCAAACTGTTTGTTTGCCGCTTTTTCTTTAGCATCGTCCAACATATATTTCAACTCCCAATAATCATCATGATCCGTTGTCAATCTTACCTCAATCATACTACTGAATACTCTGCCTTTTTGGGTTTCATCGAAAAAAGCATCTACCCTGTCCGTCCGCATAGCCGACAACTTATAATAAAGAGACCGTTCATTACTGCCTTCAGCTTTTTCCAATGCAATCACCAACTGCCCTTCGGCAAGTATGATACAGATCAGAGCATCTTTTCCCGCCTGTCCTTTTTCATCCATCACAGCATCTTTCAACCGAAAAGAAAGAATAGACAATAATTCGGTACGCCTCTCTATCCGCCCATTGCAAACCAGTGTCATTCCCTTTATATCTTCCTGTTTCACTGTACCAAAAAGAGAAAGAATATCCTCTATCTGATCCATATCTTGCCGGGAAACATCGACAGGTTCCAACAGCTTACCATGTCCAATCTCCAATTTTCGTCTCAACAAAGCCAAGCGATTTTCGAATTCTTTTTTCACCAACATGTCTTGTATTGAAGCAGATTGTTCTGCCAACTCTTTAAAACTACGGGCTATCATAAAAGATGACTCAAGCAATACCCGCAAATGTTGTTTTAACTGAGTTTCACTGCCCGACAAGAACAGACAGGCAGACAGACAAGCCGTAAAAGGTGTCTCACTTTCTCCATCCTCATGACTTTTACGCAAATAGCAAGTCCAAGCTGTGTATCGGCAGTTAATGTTGTTAATGTCAAAAACTATTTTTTTAGACTGTTCATAGCTACATGCGTAAAAATCTTTATAATATAACTGAATATTCTGACCTGTTTTTTCTCTTAACAAATGAAAATAACCTCCTTGAAAACCGATGATAATGGCATCAGCATCAATTCTCTTCACTAGTTCACAGTGCATGGACTGCACGAACCTGATAAGTTCATCGGTGGTCATCGCCGAATAAATCTTTTCTTGCTGCTTTTTCGGCTTTGCAACAAAATAATAAACTGTTACGAAAACCACCATCATAGATACGAAGACGACAGAAATAATCATATCTTGTTACAGTTAATCTTTGTATGTCTGTAAAAATACAAAATTAATCGGGAAATGTTAGAAGTGATAGGATATTTTAATGAATTCCCCTAAGAAGTTACTTAAAAATCCGGTTCAATCAATTCCTTCCGATGCATCCGGTGCCACCTCCACAAAATCATAAGACATAGAGGAAATTCCATTGGAGATATTCTGAAATACCTAAAAATAGGGATTGTCCATATCCATATTTTCATCGAACTTTGCAACCTCAAAAAACGAACAAATGAAGATACTTTATATAATACTGTTTATACAAATAGGATGGATATTTCCCCTCTCCGCACAAAAACAAGATTCCATTTATATCGGAACGCGTCATACATTGTTTTCTGAAATACTGAATGAAGAAAGAAAATATTGGATTTATGTACCTGAGACCAAAGCTGGTGAAAAAGGAAAGGCTTATCCGGTTCTTTATCTATTGGATGGAGATTCCTTCTTTCATTCCGTGGTTGGTTTTACGCGTTTCTTCTCTTCTTCTAAAACCTCAAACTTACCTCCTTGCATCGTTGTGGCTGTTTTAAACACAGACCGGACCAGAGATTTCACTCCTACCTGCTCAGCCGCCCGCCGGGATGGTACCATTTGTCCCTATGATAAGCCGGCAGGTGGTGGAGCTGAACAGTTCCATCGCTTTCTGATAGAAGAACTACGTCTGGAAGTGGAAAATAAAGTTCCTGCCAACGGTACAAACTTTCTTGTCGGACATTCATACGCAGGTTTATTTACCCTACAGACACTGTCAAATCATCCCGAGTCTTTTGACTCGTATATAGCAATAGACCCAAGTTTATGGTGGGACCGAGGAGTCTTTCTACAACAAGCAGCAAAGAATGTTTATCAAAAAGACTTCTCCGGCAAACATTTGTATGTTGCTTTCGCCACCCGCCAACGTCCTGCAATCAAACTTATTCAGTTTTCATTGGCCGACAGCTTAAAAAATAAGATCATCCCTGAAATGAAAAACAAGCATTTGCATGTCGTTTATAAAAAATTTCCCGACGAGGTGCATGGCACCATTGCTCTTCCTGCCATTTTCGATGGATTAAAATCTCTATTTCATAACACTATTTCAACCAAAGAGGCAACATGATAATTTCTTGCAGTATTCAATTTCTCATCTGTTATAAATACGCTCCGGTTTACTATTGGTAAAAATAACATAACTAATGCCGATGGTGTAGCCACTCGCTCAATTCCGGGGTATTGCACGGCTATAATTCTCACATACCCTCCTGTTTAACATCAATTTAAGATTTCAAATTCTATACTTATCATTTTCTAGAATAACAGATTGAGACATTGTATCAACCTTGGCTACAGATTTATGCTATTCTTTCCGGAAATCATGTAATTAGGGTTATAACATCTGTAATTTATCTACACTGTATTTTCAGTCATGTACTTATCTTTGCATCAAGATTCTGGAATTCAAAACTTAATAAAATCAAGTGATAATGAAACGTATACCAGTCATCATGATTGCAAGTTTATTTGTTATAGGAATACCTGCCATAACACAGTCCGATCCGGTTCCCAAGAAAAATGGTAATAAGTATGTGCTTTACGAAGAACGTACAGATAACGGGGCGGTCTGTCACCTATTTCAAGCGCAACAAGCGAATGGATGTTTGGAAAAACCGATGGTAAAGGGTACACTGTTTCGCAGTGGTGTATGGCACATGGAAGAAATCAAAGGAAACCCGAAATCGCAAGAGGCATACGAAACGAGTAAACAAGTATAGGAAAAAAGAATATTATGACATTAGATGATTTTTTGAATCATATTGAAGCCGGCGGTGCACTCAATACACCGGAAATCTATCGGCTGATGGATGAAATGAGCGATGAAGCCCGGCGCGTTACCTGTGAGATAAACAACTCGTACCATTCACAAGAAGAATTGCGTGCGTTCATGTCGCGCCTGACCGGTAAACCTGTGGACGAAACATTCAAGATGTTTCCTCCGTTCTACACAGACTTCGGCAAGAATATTACCATCGGGCGTCGTGTCTTTATCAATGCCGGTTGCCACTTCCAGGATCATGGCGGTGTGACGTTGGGTGACGGCTGTCTTATCGGGCATAATGTGGTCTTTGCCACGCTCGATCACGGTACGGCTCCCGAAGACCGCGGGGCGATGTATCCGGCGCCTATCCGGTTAGGCAAAAATGTATGGGTAGGCTCCAACTCCACCATCCTGCGGGGTGTGACCGTGGGTGACAACGCCATTATCGCCGCCGGATCTGTGGTGACGAAAGACGTAGCGGCCAACACGGTTGTAGGAGGTGTACCGGCAAGGCATATCCGAGATATCGACAGGAACGAAAAGTGATAGCCTATGGAATCGGAATCACTAACCAACCATACTGCCATCCTTGTCAGATCCATCCGAACGGTACACCATACTGAACGGGTTGTGCGGATTGGTTCTACCGGGCATTGCACTGACCAACTTTCCGGAGTTCTCGTTGTATTCCCTTCTTCCGGTTGAAACGACGAGTGCCATGCCTACTGCCGGAGTCGGCCGTATCATAATCTGCAATACATCTTTATCGACGGCAGATTTTGCACAAGACTCTTGCTACTGTTCGATATCGGTTTCTCCATCATCATCACCAATGCGGCAAGAAAAAGAGGCTGATTTTCCTGATCTGCTTGAAGCGGGAACGTTGGATGAGATGCATGTAAAATAATGTCTGTAATTGAGGTTATACAATCAGTAATCCATCTACCGGCTTTTCCTGTAATCCGCTGTAATTTTGCACTATGAAAAGAAAACAAGAAACAATAAAAATTTAAATTACATCGGTTATGAAACGTACAACTATTTTAATGGCTGCTTTCCTCTGCCTCTTCAGCCTGACGGAAAGCCCGGCACAAAACACTCACAAAAATATGGAACAGTTAAATCTGACACAGGAATGGGACAAGACGTACCCGAAAAGCGACAAGGTGAATCATAGCAAAGTGACTTTCATAAATCGTTACGGTATCACGCTCGCTGCCGACCTGTATGCACCGAAAACGATTTTCGGAGGTAAGCTGCCTGCTATTGCTGTCAGCGGTCCGTTTGGAGCTGTAAAGGAACAGTCGTCGGGGCTGTATGCCCAGACATTGGCCGAACGAGGATTCCTGACGATTGCTTTTGATCCTTCGTTTACCGGTGAAAGCGGTGGACAGCCTCGCAGCGTAGCTTCGCCAGACATCAACACCGAAGACTTCTCGGCGGCGGTGGATTACCTCGCGACACGTCCGGATGTGGATGCCGAACGAATCGGCATCATTGGCATTTGTGGTTGGGGTGGTTTTGCTATCAATGCGGCTGCCAACGACACACGTATCAAGGTAGCTTCCACAATGTACGACATTAGCCGCTGTACAGCAAACGGTTACTTCGATGCCGCTGACAATGCAGATGCACGTTACAAAATGCGTCAGGAGTTTAACGCCCAGCGCACGGAAGACTACCGTACCGACACTTATCCCCGCACCGTGACGAACCCGGAACCTACCGGTGATGCGCCGCAGTTCATGAAGGATTATTATGATTATTACAAGACCGAACGAGGTTATCATCCTCGTTCCATCAACTCCGGTTTGGGCTGGAACAAAACCTCCAATCTTGCATTTCTCAACGCACCTATCCTTGCGTATGCCGATGAAATCCGCAGTGCCGTGTTGCTCATTCATGGAGAAAAAGCTCACTCCCGCTATTTTAGTGAGGATACTTTCAAGAAGCTGAAAGGCGATAATAAAGAACTGATGATTATTCCCGATGCCGTACATACGGATTTATATGACCGGACAGACATTATTCCATTCGATAAGCTGGAGGAATTTTTCAAAGAATACTTAAAATAGAAGGCTTCAAGAAAAAGGAATTGCCTATATCCTGATTGGCTTCAGTTCGCGGACGTAGCAATGTGAACATGACTTTTAAAATTAATAATGACTGACAACTAAAACAATATATCAAATGAAACTGATTAAAAATGCTGAATTCGGGGGCGAGCGTCCCTTGTTCGAGTCCCACGACCTTCGTCTGGAAAATGTGATTATTCGTACCGGTGAATCGGCCATCAAAGAATGTAGCAATATCGAAGCTGTAGATTGCCGCTTTGAGGGTAACTATCCCTTCTGGCATGTACACGGTTTCAAAATCGACCGTTGCTATTTCGATGTCGGAGGGCGTTCGGCATTGTGGTATTCCGATCACCTGAAGATGACCGACACGATTATCGACGCACCGAAGATGTTCCGTGAAATGGACGAAATAGATATCGAGAACGTAACGATGAACGATGCCGACGAAGTATTCTGGCGTTGTAATGGTATCCGCATCAAGAATCTCAAGCTGCACGGCGGAACTTATCCTTTCATGTTCAGCAACAACATTTATGTGGACGGACTGGAAAGCAACAGCAAGTATGTGTTCCAGTACGTGAAAAATGTAGAGATTCATCATGCAAAGATTACAACGAAGGATGCCTTCTGGGAAGTGGAAAATGTGACCATCTACGATTCCGAACTCAACGGCGAATACCTCGGCTGGCATTCGAAGAATCTACGTTTGGTCAACTGCCACATTACCGGTGAGCAACCGCTTTGCTATGCACACGACCTTATTCTTGAAAACTGTACCTTCGGACCTGACTGCGACCGTACCTTTGAGTACAGCACGTTGCAAGCCGATATTCACGGAGCTATTACAAATATCAAGAACCCGATGTCGGGATGCATTGTGGCTGACGAATTCGGTTCCATAACCATAGATGAGAACATCAAGGCTCCTGCCGATTGTGAAATCCGTCTCCGGGACGAGCGTACCTGTTTTACCGATTAAGATGAAGATATGAAATACAACTTTGACAAACAAATTTCAAGACGGGGAACCGATTCCTACAAATGGGATAGCGCAGAAAGCGAAAATGTATTGCCGATGTGGGTGGCTGACATGGATTTCCGTACAGCTCCCGCTATCGTCGATGCTTTACGCCGACGGGTAGAACACGGCATTTTCGGTTATACCCGTGTGCCCGACAGTTACTACGAGGCTGTTACAGGCTGGTTCGCACGTCGTCACGGTTGGACGATTGACCGTGAATGGATAATTTACACATCGGGCGTAGTCCCAGCCATCTCGGCAGTCATCAAGGCTTTGACCGTTCCGGGAGATAAGGTATTGGTGCAGACCCCGGTCTATAATTGTTTCTTTTCTTCAATCCGTAACAATGGGTGTGAAATGGTATCATCACCGTTGGTCTTTGCAAGTAATACTTTCACCATCGATTATGAAGATTTAGAGCGTAAGACTGCTGATCCGAAAGTGAAGGTGATGCTGCTGTGCAATCCTCACAATCCTGCCGGAAGGGTGTGGAAACGTGAAGAACTGGTACGTATTGGTGAAATTTGTATTCGACACGATGTTACGGTCGTTTCGGATGAGATTCATTGCGAACTGGTTTTTCCAGAGTACCGTTACACACCGTTTGCTTCCATCTCAGAAAATTTCCGTCACCATTCTGTAGTCTGTATATCTCCCAGTAAAGCGTTCAATATTGCCGGATTACAGATTGCGAACATTATTTGTGCTGATGCTAACCGTCGAGCGAAAATCGACCGGGCCATTAACGATAACGAAGTATGTGATGTCAATCCTTTTGGTGTAATTGCGACTCAAGTAGCTTACAACGAAGGGGAAGAGTGGCTGAACCAACTCATCAAATATTTACAGGCCAATTTTCTCTATATGCAGGAGTTCTGTCGGGAACATCTGCCCGAGTTTCCTATCACGGTATTGGAGGGAACCTATCTCGTTTGGATGGACTGTCACAGACTCGGCATACACTCGCAGGAACTCGAACAGCGATTGGTTAACGAAGCCGGATTATGGCTCAATGCAGGAACAATGTATGGGACTGAAGGAAAAGGATTCATGCGCTGGAATATCGCCTGCCCACGTACTACACTGGCAGAAGGATTGAAACGTTTTACTGGTTTCGTAAGAAATCTTTAAGAGATATATACGGCAAATTCATTTTTAATAGAACGCAACTATATAGTTTACCATACCAAGCATTACGTATAACAAAGTAAATAGTTGCGACTTAATTTTTCATCTCATTTTTTCTTTTCTTCCACAACTGATAACTATTGATGATGTTTTGCCACACCACATAACTACCCGGACCGACAGACGATAAAGGATTAAGATACGTAACCGCCATCCAAATAGCTAGTACTGTATTTTTTTGCCCCAATGCCTGTCCTGCACTTATACGGTCATTATATGCACTACCAATTCTTTTACCAAAATAAAATTGTAAACAACAAGTTACCAAACCGGCAAAAGCAATCAACATCTCTACCGTTACATCAGCAGTACTGTTAACCAAAGAGCGAGTAGTCTGCCCCATTACAATGGTCAATGCTACCGCCCATAAATAAAAAGCTGAAGTATGATATTTCAGTAAAAACTTGTGGAGCCGGGGAATATAATAACGGAATAATAAAGCGATAAAAAACGGTGCAAGCAACAATGGAAAAACCTTACTTAAAATCTTAAGAAAAGCAATACCAAAAGTAACATCTGTATGTGGTTCAACCAATGGAAATATCAAAGGAACTGCTATTGCAGCCAAAATATTTGAAAGCAATGTATAAGTAGTCAAACTGGAAGCACTTCCACCTAGTTTTCCCGTAATTACTGCCGCTGCCGTAGCAGTAGGACAAATAAGACAAACCATAGCCGCCTCGAATATCTCCTTATAAGATTCATC
>OBZE01000113.1_pt1 | contig 60257 bp, 54 predicted proteins | sample 1476901 | NCBI WGS metagenome assembly OBZE01 (sample SAMEA2580235, study PRJEB22360) | human gut metagenome | biome: human gut; feature: human-associated habitat; material: faeces | place: Denmark | collected 2008/2010 | reverse complement strand
AAATAATAAGTACACTATGGTTTACAGTTGGATCTTCGCTCCAACTGCATAAGAGCCACTAATTATTATAAATAATAAGTGGCTCTAAAAGGAGGTGAATGCTATGTCACAAGAAATTTTAAATGTTGAAGGTATGAGCTGTGGTCACTGCAAAAGTGCTGTTGAATCTGCATTAAATAATATTGACGGTGTCACTTCAGCTGAAGTTAACCTTGAAAATGGTCAAGTAAGTGTTCAATATGATGACAGTAAAGTTGCTGTATCTCAAATGAAAGACGCAATTGAAGATCAAGGTTACGATGTCGTTTAATTAGGCAATATTCAACGTCATCAACACCAAATTAAAAAATCGAACTGATGAGAATCCCAACAATCCAAATTATCTCATCAGTTCGATTTTTAATTTACTCGTAACCTAGTATCTCCAGTCTGCAATACATCTAATGTTGCATCTAATGCATCAACAATTAGATTTTCAACTGCAGCTTCAGTATAAAACGCAATATGTGGTGTTAATATGACATCTTCCCTGTCAATCAACGATTCTAACAATGGATCGTTCAGTGTTTTGCCCCTTTGATCACTTGGGAAAAGTTTGCGTTCAAATTCATACGTATCAAGTGCTGCACCTTTAATCACACCATTGTCTAATGCGTCTAATAAAGCCTTAGTATCTACTAAAGAACCTCTCGCACAATTGACAAATACTGCGTCCTTTTTAAAATGTTTAAATAATTCAGCATTAAATAGATAATGATTATATTTCGTTGCAGGTACATGTAATGTCACGATATCAGCACCTTCAACCGCTTCCTCAATCGTATCTTTGTAATCGACATACGTTGCAATTTTAGCATTAGGAAACGGGTCGTATGCGACCACATCACTTTGATAACCATTGGCAAATATATCGGCTACTACACGGCCAATTCGACCTGTACCAATAACAGCTACTTTTAAATCTTTAATGGATTTCGATAAAATAGTAGGTTCCCATCTAAAATCATGCTCTCGCACTTTCGTTTGAATTTGATTAAAATGACGAACCACATTAATAGCCTGGTTCACAGCAAACTCCGCAATTGAATTCGGAGAGTATGACGGCACATTTGACACAATCAAGTTATACTTGTTTGCTAACTCCAAATCATATGTGTCAAATCCAGCACTACGTTGTGCGATTTGTTTAATACCTAGTTCATTTAATCGTTTATAAACATGCTCTGATAATGGTATTTGTTGTGATAGCGATAAGCCATCATAACCAGCGACACCTTCAACATTGTCATCAGTTAATGCTTCTTTAGTAATATCTACCTCAACATGATGTTTCTCTGCCCACGCCTTGATATAAGGCATATCTTCATCACGTACACTCATGATTTTAATTTTTGTCATTTTAACATCACCCTTAACTTTATTATTCATATAAATATGCTAGTTCTGTTAATCTTATTGCAGCTTCGTCTAATTGCTGGTCATCTAACGCCAATGAGATTCTCACATAACGATTACCATTCTCTCCAAATGGTTTCCCTGGAGCAACAAGTATTGACTTCTCTTTCACTAAAAATTGCTCAAATTGCTCGCTGTCATAACCAGGCGGTGTTTCCAACCATACATATATGCCACCTTTAGCATGAAAAAATGGCAAATCAACTTTTGTAAGCATGGCTTCGAATCGGTCACGACGTGCTTTAAATACATTGCTTTGTTCTTCTAAAAAATCATCATAATGATTCAAAGCATATATTGCGGCATCTTGTAATGCACCAAACATCCCAGCATTTGTGTGCGTTTGGTACTTTTTCAAAGCTTGAATCATATCTTTATTACCAACTGCAAAACCGACTCTAAAACCTGACATGTTATAACCTTTAGACAAGGAATAAATTTCAATCGCAACATCTTTCCCATTTTCCGAAGCAAGTATACTAGGATTTTTAGCGTCGAAACCGAAGGCACCATAAGCAAAATCATGCACGATTTTAGTGTCTGTATCTTTAAATTTAGCTATCGCTTCATCAAAAACTTCTTTCGTAGCTGTCGATCCAGTTGGATTATTTGGATACGTTAAATAAATGAGTTTTGTTTTATCTATTATTTTTGAATCAACTTTGGACCAATCTGGCAAATAATGCGGCGGTTCTAAATTAAGCGGAACAGGCTTGCCATCAGCTAAAAGTACACCTGCTAAATAATCAGTGTAGCCTGGGTCAGGTAGTAATACATAGTCTCCTGGATTGATAACACATGTTGGTACTGCCACTAATCCATTTTTTGTACCATATAAAATACATACTTCATCTTCTTTATCTAACGTCACATTATATTGTCTTTGATAAAAATCTACAATAGCTTGCTTGAACGCTTCTTTACCATGAAAAGCACCATATTTTTGATTTTCAGGAATAGTTAGTGCTTTTTGAAAATGATCAATAATACCTTGTGGCGTGGGCCCATCAGGGATTCCAACTGCCATATTAATTAATGGCAATGGTCCATGTTCGATTTTACGTCCCATCGTTTTCCCAAAATAACTATCAGGGATATTTGCTAATTTGTTAGAGATCATCAAATTCCTCCTCTATCATTAAACATAGCCTGGGCGACTATCATAATCCTAACAACTTGTATCACTCTCATTTAGATGGTTACAATGACATCGCCATTCACCGTTATCTTCAACAGATCTTATGACACACGTTGTATTGAATGAATTTATTTTCATTTTAGGTAGGTACAATATTATTGTCAATATTAGGAATTTTCAGATTAATATACGCTCAATCGTTAGGATTTAACTGCCATGCATATCCGCATGCGCAACCAGTTAGATATGCTTATATAAAGTATAACGCCCATCAAGGTACGTATTCAAACGTGAACCTTAACAGGCGTCATTCATTGTTAAATAAAACTTCTTAAGCACATACTTATTTCACTATGCCTTTTACGTTCCCCTTATACTTTTCTCACATCTTTCTCTTAGACTACTCCCTTACACGCCTTGCTCAATATCTTTAATCATTTCATCTACAGTTATTTTCGCACTCGTTAAGACAATAGGAACGCCTGCACCTGGATGCGTACTTGCACCTGCAAAATATAAATCTTTATAATCTCGCGATACATTTTGTGGACGATAATAATTACTTTGCGCTAAAGTTGGCATTAAACCGAATGCCGAACCAAATTTCGCATGATACGTTTGCTCAAAATCATTTGGCGTAAAGATTGTTTCTGAAACAATATGCGATTTTATATCTTCAAATACTTCAATAGTTGCTAATTTACGATAAATAACATCTTTTATTTGGTCTGTTAATGCTTCATCTGACCAATCGATTCCGCTACCTGTTTTAAGTTCTGGTGTTGGCATTAAAACATAAATACCTGTTTGTCCTTGTGGTGCAAGAGATTTGTCAGCAACCGCAGGAACATACACATAAATAGAAGGATCATGCGATAATCGCCCTTCAAATATTTCTTCAATGTTTCCTCTAAAATCATCTGCAAAAATAACATTATGAAGTCTCACTTGATCTGTCACATCAATATCTATACCGATATACATTAAAAATGCTGAACAAGAGTAATCTAAGTCTGCAATTTTATGTGGTGGATACTTTTTAATAGGTGCAAAATCTGGCATTAATGATTCCGCAACACTAGGGAAATCAGCCGTACATAAAATTTTATCAAATTTTCTTATGTCACCATTCACTTTTATCGCATCGGCTCGTTTGAATTTAGGATCAATAATAATTTGCTCAATTTCAGCATTAAGTTCAATATTAACGCCTAAATCTTTATTTAATTGCGCTAGCCCTTGAGCCATGCCATACATACCGCCTTTAATAAAATGCACACCAAACATCATTTCAATCATAGGAATAATTGAATATAGTGACGGGCCTCGTTTTGGATCAATTCCTATGTATAACGTTTGAAACGCTAAAAGCTTTTGTATCTTTTCGTTATCAATATAATGTTCAATTAGCTGATCTGCATGATTTAACGTTTTTAACTTAGCACCTTGCACAAGTGACGTCATATTATAAAAGTCACTTGGTTTGCGATACGTTCTTTCTAAGAAATAGCGACGTGCAATTTCATATTTTTTATAAACATCCGTTAAAAAGGACATAAAACCATGCGTTGAACCAGGTTCTATACTTTCTAGCATGTGCTGTAATTCAGCTAAATCTGTAGGCACCGTTATACAATCATCGCGGTCAAAATACACATCGTAAATATAACGTAATTGTCTCAATTCAATATAATCTTCATAATTTTTACCACACATTGTAAATACATCTTTATAAACATCTGGCATCATGACAATTGTGGGGCCCATATCAAATGTAAAGCCATCTTTCTTTAATTGATTCATACGCCCGCCTACATTATTATTTTTTTCAAATATCGTCACTTCATGACCTTGAGAAGCAATACGGGCTGCCGCTGCTAATCCTGTGACACCTGCACCAATCACTGCAATCTTCATTATTCAACCACCTATATTCTATGATATTTACTATTTATTTCATGAAACAACTTTGCTTTTTTCCGCTTATCCACAAAAACACGTTCATGTAATGTATAGTTAGCCTGTCTCACTTCGTCCAGTATTTCAATATATATACGTGCTGCTAATTCTATGATTGGTTGTGCTTCAATACTAAATACTTTGATTTGATCCATAACATCTCGAAAATCTTTTTCTGCGATAGCTGCATAATATTCCCATAAGTCAATATAATGATTATTAACACCATTTTGGTACACTTCAGCAATATCAACTTCATATTGCTTTAATCGTTGCTTACTAAAATATATCCGTTCATTTTCAAAATCTTCACCGACATCTCTTAATATATTAATCAATTGCAACGATTCACCAAGCCTTCTTGCGACATCGTAAGTCTGATGCGTTTCATGATCACTTAAAATCGGCGTCAATACTTCACCTACTGTACCAGCAACACCATAACAATATCCGAATAATTCAGCGTCCGTTTCAAACATTGTAAAATGTTGATCTTTATATACAGTATCAATGAGATTATAGAAAGATTGAAAGGCGATATTTTTATGTTGTGCAACATGCTGAAGGGCCATCATGATTCTACGATCACTTTGAAAGTGATGATATTCATATGGGTATTTTTCAATAGATTGTATATCTTCTTTTATTTGATTTAAAAATTGAATATCGCCATAAACATCTATACTGTCATCAATTTTACGACACACAGCATAAATTGCCCAAACCGCTTTTCTTTGATCTTCTGGTAACAAGTCAAAAGCGTAAGAAAAGCTTTTTGAATGTTTCTTCATGATTTTATGACAATATTTAAAATTCATATCCATCATTGTCATACTAGTCCTCCTATATTGAAATGCCATTACCTTGATTTATTGTTCTTTAGATATAGAATATTGACGACCTTTCCATTCAACTACACCATAACGATGCGTTTGTTTCCAAGATTGGATGAAAATTTTAGTAAAAAACATAAATAACAATGGATGACATACCATTAATAAATTAGAAAATTGGCCGACCCTTCGATGCAGATAAATAAATTGTGTAGTATAGCTCAAGTAAACTGTTAACATTTTTCCTACAGACATTTGGCGATATTTTAAACTAAGACATAGCCCTAAAATACTCGCAATAGAACCGAACAACCACAACACAATTGCTGCCATGATCTTAGGATTTGTGCCACCTGCCCCAGTCGACAAATGCTTTGTCCATCCTTCTTGTAATGACTGAAATCCTTCTTGATACATGCGAAATGCAACAAATGGAAATCCTTCATAAACTGTTACGGGCAATGATTGTGAAGTATATGCACTTCCTAAAGCAAATCCTTCAATAATATGACGGTTCGCACTTTTATGACCTCCAGTTGCATAATAATCTTCTTTATTTGTTAATGTCACCGGTCCAAATGCATGCTGGTTAGTCCGACCGTCGTCTAAGGTAGAAAATACATTCATACCAACGACTGTCATTAAATTAAATATTGCTGAAAACCCTTCGTAGAAACGCTTTGTTATATGATAAGGCTGTACGCTTAACAATCCTTTTTCACCTTGTAATTGATACTGATTAATCAACGCTTCAACAGCATCTTTCCTTAAGAAAGTTACATCAGCATCTACAAAAGCAATACGATTCGTACATGCATGCGTCACACCTTGATAACAAGCATGTGATTTCCCATACCATTTGCCGTCAGCATCATCAACAACATCTACTACAGTCGCACCATATGAACGCGCTACACATGCTGTTTCATCTGTCGATCCGTCATTCATAACAATGACATCTACTGGAACTTGCTGTTGTATTATCGAATGTAGTAAATGACCTATTCTTTTTTCTTCGTTTCTAGCCGGAATAATAATTGTTAATGCTTTATGATTGAAGTTCAGCGTTTTCGCCTTTAGCTGATGTCTACGATTAAATATCAATGCACCACACGCCATAGACATGGTCACTATTACTGTTAATATTCGTGATAACCATTTCATAGATATCACTTCCTATTCTTCGCTTCTCGCGCGTTTATTTTGTCTGCGACTTGTTGCCCACTTAATGTAACCATTGGCATGCCACCACCAGGATTTACTGATCCCCCTACAAAGTACAAGTTTTCAAAATACTGACTTTCTTTAGGAAATTTAAATCCTTTGTTTTTCTTTTTATCTGCTACAACACCATATATTGCACCACGATTAGAACGATAATTTTTTTCAATATCCTCCGGTGTCCAAACATCTTCATAAATAATGTGTTTTCTTAAATCAGTGAGTCCCATTTTTTCTAATTTATCCAAAATTTTATCCCTAAACTTCGCATAATCTTCAGTTGTAAAAGGCTGGTCTTGAATATATGGAATATGTGGTAAGACTTTGATATTTTCATAACCTACTGGCGCTTGTGTGTGATCAGTTTTATTCGTATTTACTAAATAAATGGTCGGATCATCTGGCAATACCTTTTCATGAAAAACTTGTTGATAATTGAGATAAGCATTTTCCGTAAAAAAGAAATTATGATGTGCTAATTGCGGGTATTGGCAAGCAACACCTAAATGCATCACATATCCTGAGCTTGCTGGCTCAAATTCCCGCTCTAATTTGTTTAATCGTTGAGTATCAAGGTGAAGTAAATATTTATAAGTAGGTATGACTTCCATATTTGAAATAATATAATCTGCCTTTACAAACTCACCTGTATCTAATCTGACACCCGTCACACATCTTTCATATGTTTTAATATTGTCCACACGTGTACCTGTATGAATTGTGACACCTTCTTCACGCGCTAGCTTTTCCAAGGCATTGGCTAAATGATGGATTCCACCTTCTACATACCAAAGGCCTTGCTCTTGTTGCATATGGAATAACATAGATAATACAGCTGGCGCATCGTACGATGAAGAACCTACATATTTGATAAAATAGCCTAACATTTGTCGCAAGTATGGATTCGAGATACGCTTGTCTATGGCCTGTTGCATAGTATGTACATAATCATAATTAATAAGTGCATTTAATGGCCCATGAAATTTAATAATTTGAGATAGTGTATCTAAACCATAGTTAAAATACCCTTTTTCAGTAATACGATCGATTCGTCTTGTATAATTCAAATAATTTTGCAGTTCCTCTATATCCTGTTTCGACAATATCGCATTATGCTGACCTGTTTCTTTAATACCTTCATACAAATCGATAGTCGTTCCATCTGGAAAAAAGCTACGCCATTGATGTGGCAATCGCTTGATTGTAACGTAGTCTGACATTTGCTTCTTGCTATATTCGAATAATTTTTCAAAAATATAAGGCATCGTTAAAATAGATGGACCTAAATCAAAGCCAAAGTCATCTGACTCATGACGATTCACTTTGCCTCCTATATGATTATTTTGTTCATATAATGAGACCGAATAGCCACTTTGTGCCATTCGAATTGCTGCAGAAATCCCACCTAAGCCACCACCAATAACGATGATATGTTTAGTCATGACGTTCACCTCTTCGTTTTAATATGCGTAGTAACTGCGTTAATCTCGGTCGATTATAGCGTTGCACAATAATGATTGGAACATTAGCTATCATTGCATAGAAAATATTTATATACTTTACTACACGAGGGCCTTTATTGAATATAATGACTGGAAGTATCGATATCCAATGAATCAACTCTGCCCTCTTTGTCTCTATAATCATTTTTTCGATTTCATCAATATTGATTGTCATTAAATGACGCTGATCATATATATTTCGATTAAGCTTATGACCATCTAAAATCTTATGCTTCCATTTTCTTACGTAAAACCATTTGTTCCAAAATTTTCCATGCTTCTCAAAGTTAAATGATTTAAATATTATATGCTTCTGACGAAAATACTTGTCAGGAATTCTTGTACCTAAATTTGCTATATTTAGTTGAACAATTAACCAATACATACTACAGAAAAATGCTGTTTTGATATATTTTTTCATGATTTTCATCTAAATTGAATCACTCTCAATCATACTGACATAGTATAAATTATCATTTTATTACTTAGTTCCCTAAAGATCAGTGAATAAACCGCTCTCATTTATATTTATATTTATATAAAACAAAAACGCCAATACTCTCATGTTAGAGAATATTGACGTCATTTGATTTACATTTGATTAATGAATGAAATTATATGAACCTGCTTGGTTTGCTGAAATTGTACGAGATGTAACCACACCAGCACCATGTCCATAGTTCATTTCTGAAACACGAACAGAACCGTTGCTGTTAACGCCTTCAACGTAAGCAACATGACCGTAATAGCCTTGTGTTGTTTGCATGATAGCACCAGCTTTTGGTGTATTGTTCACTGTATAGCCAGATGATGCAGCTGCGCTAGCCCAATTACTAGCATTGCCCCATGTTGAACCAATTTTCCCACCAACACGATCAAATACATAATAAGTACATTGTCCTGAAGTATATAAGTTACTTCCTGATGCATAACCATTAGAAATTGAACGACCATTTGAAGATGGCGCTGCAGTTGTAGTCACATGAACATTATTGCTTGTTGTGCTATAACTTGCACCTGAACCACCAGTGTAATAGTTATTTGTTGCTGTTTGGCTATTGTTTGTATAGTTATTGTATTGATATGAATGATTATAGTAGTTATTGTAAGATGCATTGTTATAACTATAAGTATTGTAGTTATTGTAATAGTATGTGTTGTTTTGCGTTAATTGACTTGGATTCCAATTTCCTGTCCAAGTGTAATGATAATTACCTTGTGCATCAATTGTATACGTATAGCTGTATGATTGAGCGTCATTAGAATTATATCCATTGTTATTTTGTTCTGCGGCTTGTGCATCATGTCCTGCAAATGCGATAGTGGCAAGTCCTGCTGTAGCGATTGTAGCTGTAACGATTTTTTTCATAATTAAATATCCTCCCAATAATCAAAACACTCTATACATATAGTCATTAGCGACTCAATTATTTTAAATTTTGTATTTTTTATTTTTTTAGTATGCAAATAATTATAACTTTTATAGTTTTGCGACAAAACAAACTATAACAGAGATTAGGTACCTTGTGGTCTTTGTTATCATAATGTAATCTGTTCCTAACAAAGCATCATTGAATGTAATATACCAATTAGAATGTTTACAACACTTTTTCTGCACCGTTAACATGGGATTTGAAAATAAAAAAGCACTAAACTTTTAATGAAATACATCCTTTTTGATAATAAATATCAGAAGTAATGTAATATTTCAAAAGTTTAGTGCATCAAATTATTTCTTATTTGTAGCATGTGTTTCCATCGTTTTTACAATCAAATCAGTCAGCGCTTTACTACCTGCATATTCTAAGTGAATACCGTCATATGCAAAGTACTCCGGATGACCTGCAGAAGCTTTATACCAATCGACTAGATGTACATTAGAGCGCTTTTCAGCTGCCTCATAAATTAATTTATTTATTCTACCTTCATAATCTCTAGGTACTCTAATAGAAACTAAATATATGTCTGCTTTTCCAAAACTATCCAATAGTTCATTTAATTGATCTTTCGTAAATGCCCCATTTGTACCAAGCTCTACTACAACTTTTTGACCTTTTTTAGCATAGTCTTTATATTGCGATTTCACAATTGGTGTAGCATCAACGAGTTGCCGTCCAACTTTACCATCAATTTGTGCATTTGGTATTTTCTTAGTAAAGACATTACCAATATCCACCATAACCGAGTCACCAATTAATAGTGGTGATGACTTTTTAATATCCTCTTTACTATTCGCCGTCTGCTTATCCTCTTGCTTATCTTTTTTAACGACCTTTTTCTTCGTTGTTTTAAATTCCGTCTTCTTCTCTTTCTTCTCAGCTTCATGTTGTTTACCAAGCGCATCAAATTGCCCACTGAGAACGATGATAGATGGAATCAATAATAAGATAACTAACACAGTTCTAGCAAATTGACTCTTCTTTTTAGGTAAAAATGCAAAAGCTTTAAATCCTTTTTTACGTATAGGTGTTTCAATAAAGCGATACGAAATTTCAGCCATTAACGCTGTTAACAAAATTTCTATAATATAAACGTATACCGGTATTTGTCCTTGTACGTAATAACTGTTCACAAAAACAATGATAGGATAATGCCATAAATATAAGCTATATGATCGTTTACCTATAATTAGTAAAGGTTTCATACTTAAAAATTTAGCAAATAAACTAGAAGGATGTACCGCAATCGCAATAATGAATAAAGTTGCAAATGATATAATGTAAAATCCTCCATTATAGATCCATTGATCTTGGTCTCCAACTATAAAGAACAAAGTCATTAGAACCGCAAAACCAGATATCCCTATAATATCTAATGATACGACAATCTTTTTAGAAATATCTTTTTTCAAAGCAAACGGAGGCCAAATAAATGCTAATATACAACCAAGCAATAAAGTTTGCAGTCGTGTATCTGTCCCAAAATACACACGTGAATTATCTCCAGTGATGAAATGAATCACTATCATAAGTCCTAAAGAAATCAACGATACAATAAATAGCGTTTGAATAATATTTCTCGGTTTAAATCTATGTAATAAGAACGTGATAACCAATGGGAAAAGCAAGTAAAATTGTTCTTCAATGGCTAAAGACCATAAATGTTTGAGTGGTTCAATAGCAAATTGGTTAAAATAATCTACATTCTGTGAAATGTACCACCAGTTTGAAACATAGAATATAGCTGCAATAGCATCTCGTTTCATTTGTATAATCAATTCCGGTTTAAATATCAAGGTGAACGTAAGCACGACACAGATTAAAAATAACACTGCCGGAATGAGTCGTTTCAATCGTCGCTTCCAAAACTCTAGCAAATCGATTTTTTGCGTCCGATAATACTCACTTATCAACAAACTTGTTATTAAATAACCTGAAATAACGAAGAATGTATCTACTCCTAAAAAGCCCCCACTTAACCATTGTGCATTCAAGTGATAAATAATGATTCCTATAACTGCGAATGCCCTCAATCCATCTAATCCGGGTAAGTATCGCGGGGAATACATTTTTTCTAAACGTTTAAAGTCTTTTGTATCCATGTTAATAAACGCCCCATTTATTTTTCTCTATTTTGTAGCATATCACAATATTTTTGAAAATAAAATATTGCACTGATTTTCATTAATTGATTTAACCCTTAATTAAGATAGTTTTAAATTTTTTATTAAGTAGAAAACAATTATTACAGTTAATTTCATTACTGCAAACCACATATAAATTTGTCGATTTTACTACATAACATAGATTATCATAGATTCTTGAATTTTTAGCAAAATAACTGTTATTTTCATTATATTTTTACAAAAAAAGGTTCGTTTTATATTTTATGCATCTTACTGTAACAGAATCATTAAGATATGCTATTCGGAATTTACTTTTTCAAAATTTCTATAATGAATAAATTACCGCGCACTGTTATTAAAATATATACACGGTGATATCTTTCCACCTCTCTTTCAAATTTAACCATATGAAATGACAAATACTCACTCCATATTGAAGTATTTGTGTAAAAAGAATCATGGTATATTGTATATTTCGCCTTATTCTAATTTAATAGTAACATTAATTCTTCTATCATGACATTAAAATCGTCAGGAATAATAAAATAACATCCTAACCTATGAATCAGACTTTAATTTCTAATAAAAAAACTCTCCCCAATTTCTATGGGAAGAGCTATATATTTAATGTTTAAACATTACTTTTATTTATTATGAAGGAATTAGAATCCCCAAGCACCTAAACCTTGTGCTTTGTATGCTTTAACAGCTGCGTTGATTTGTTGGTCAACAGTGTTTGTTGGGCCCCAACCTGGCATAGTTTGGAATAAACCTGAAGCACCTGATGGGTTGTAAGCATTTACTTGACCATTTGATTCACGAGCGATGATTGCAGCCCATGTAGAAGCTGGAACACCAGTACGTTGAGCCATGATTTGAGCTGCTGATGAACCAGTAGCACCTGCAGTATTACCATTGCTTAATCTCACTGAACTTGAAGTAGTTGAAGTGCTGTAGTTATGGTAAGTTGGAGCTGAAACAGCTTCAACGTTTGAGTTACTTGATTGTGCATTGTAGCTTACTGATTGTACATTTGAACCTTGGTTGTATGAAGTAGTGTAGTCTGCACCTGCAACGTTTGAGAAACCAGCAGTTTGACCATTAGCTGCTTCATAGCTCCATGACCATGTAGTACCATTTGAAGTAAAGTTATATTGGAAACCATCTTTTACAAAGTGGATGTCATATGCACCATCTTTGATTGGAGCTGCATTTAATTGATCTTGATGATTATGCGCTAAGTCAACTAAGTGTGCTTGATCAACGTTTACTTCAGCAGCGTGTGCTTGATGTCCTGTACCTGCTGCGTAACCTGTTACACCTAATGCCACTGCTAATGATGATGCCATAATTGTCTTTTTCATAGTAAAAAATCCTCCAGTAATAATTGTAAGTTTATGTTTTTAGTAATTATATTTTGAATTTGAATGTCGTAGTGCAAGTTTAAATTGTCTTTTATTTCTTTCAACGGTACTCACTATATCATAAAAAAGTAGCAAGTAAATTACACTTTCTTTACAAAACATTACAATATCAGGTGTTATTTGTAATGTTGAAATATGGTTGTTTTATACTGTAATGTGAAATATGTTTCTTTTAGAATCTAATCAATCCTTGAAATAAGCATAAATGCATAAGTTTTTTACTATATTTAGCTCAACTATTACAGCTTTCGTAATATTACAGATTGTATTTTTGTTACACGCCTGTAACATTACCGTCATCAAATATAACTTAAATTGATTAATTAAACACAATTAAAAAGCAATCAATACATAGATTCCCTCACATGTATTGATTGCTATTATTGTTATATATTCAAAGTTTTAAAACACATATCTTTTGTGTATTGACTTATCTTTTATAAGCACAAATAAACTGCAGCTCAATTATATTGCTAAACTTTATTCTCGCAATTCACAATAACATTAAATAATTTTTGGTCTAATATTTTCAAAAAACATATTGTCCTTATCCCATGAATTTAAAAATATCATTAGTATATAAACGAAACACTTTACGATAAATGATATCTGCAAGCCAAGCTGTTACAAATGGTACAACAAAGAACGCTACTACAATTAGTAAGACACTCAACCAAGCAGAATCAACCTCCATAAATTTAAATGCATTAATCGGTCCTACCATTCCTATAAAACCAAATCCAGCTGACTCTTTCGTTCCATGAATACCTACTAATGCTGATACCAATCCTGATACAATGGCTGTCGTCAATATTGGTAACATAAGAATTGGATATTTCACCATATTAGGTATCATCATTTTAACGCCTCCAAAGAAGACGGATAACGGCACCCCTAAACGATTTACTTTACTTGTACCAATTATCAATACTGCTTCAGTCGCGGAAATACCAATTGACGCTGATCCAGCTGCTAAACCTGTAATACCTATCGCAAAGGCAATGGCCACAGTTGATAGTGGCGAAATAATAATAAGACTAAATACCATTGAAATCAAAATACTCATGACAATTGGTTGTAATTCTGTAAAACCATTAACCATATTACCGATGGCTGTTGTAATCATTTTCGTATACGGCAATATTAAAATACCAATTGCACCTGAAATACCGCCAACAACTGTTGGGAATACAATCAAAGCCATACTACCTACACGATGTTGAATAAGTAAAATGAACAACACTGCAATCGCTGCTGTAATCATTGTATTAATTAAATCACCAATACCCGTAATCATCCAAGCACCATTTTTAAACTGCGCTGCACCGCTTCCTACATATGCTGCACTTGCCACAACAGCAATTGCTAATGGCGATAGGTCAAATTTCATGGCAACCAATGCACCAATCAAAGCAGGTACTGTAAATTGAATTGCAACGACAACGCCTAATAACGTTTTAAAAATCGGATGATAATCCATAAAGTATTTAAAAATTTCTCCAAGTATCGCATTAGGAACTAAACCCGCAACAATACCTATGGCGACACCTGATAAAACTCTAAATATAAAATCTTTGGGTGTAATTGTTTTAATTGATGTCATAATATCATCCTTCCATTTATGTATATACATCTTTATGCAAATAATAAAGAGCCTTAAGTTATAAGCTGCCACTAGCTTAAATTCTAAGATGTGCATGCCGATGTTGTTATATTTAGGCTAGCAGTATCATCTATAACTCAAGACTATGAAAAATAGTATATCACAAAATTCTGAATTTTTAGATAAAGAAATTGGCAATTTTTCAATCATATTGTTACAATACACTTTTTATTTTATCTTCATTTTTAAAATCCATTAATATAATAGAAGAAAGACATTCAAATGCTTACCAAAAAGATACATTATTTGTTAGGAGCGTATCAGCACTTACATATCATCAACACAATTGACAACATAATAGAAGATACTGATAATAAGTGTTAAAACAACAGATGTTAGGTAGTGAACAAATGACGGAAAGTAAATCCATAGATCCAAGAATCGTTAGAACCAAACAATTGCTTGTCGATGCTTTTCTTAAAATTTCTAGAGAAAAGAAATTGTCTCAAATTACAGTTAAAGATATCACTGATATTGCTACGTTAAATCGTGCAACATTTTACGCTCATTTCACTGATAAAGAAGACCTCCTAGACTACACATTGTCTGTAACCATTTTAAAAGACTTGAATGATAACTTGAGCATTTCTAATGTCATTAATGAAAAGGTACTGCGTAATATTTTCATTTCAATTGCGAGTTATATCAAAGATGCTGCAAAGTCTTGCGAATTAAATAGTGAAGCATTTTGCAACAAAGCACATCAACGTATTAATAATGAATTAGAAGATATTTTTGCGATTATGTTAGAAAACAGCTACCCAGAGCATCAACGAGATATCATTGTAAATAGTGGGAGTTTTTTAGCAGCTGGTATATCAGGCTTAGCATTACATTGGTTTAACACGAGTCAAGAAACAGCCGATGTGTTTATCGATCGCAACCTTCCATTTTTAATTCATCATATAGCACATTTTTAATAAAACTTGGTATTTAGTCATGCATCTTGAAATCACTATGTGACTTAGGTTCATACTTGTACACACAATAAAATTTAACGTATTACGATTGATTAGCCGTGTCTAGGACATAAATCAACGTCCTATACTCTACAAAGCCATATTGGCAGTCGTTAACTGAATGAAAATAAGCTTGTCATTAAAACATATAGATTTTAGTGACAAGCATTTTTGTTTTTGCGTACTTAAACAACACTTCAGGCAATATGTTGTTTAGGCAACAAATGATATGTCCGTGTTTATTGGCAAACGTACGACATAGTAGTATAGTATGTCTAAACAACACATGTCGCATAGTTGATACGCGTTGTTTAAATACTAAGATAGGAGGGATTGGCGTGAGCGAGACAGATGAACCTCAAGGGTTTGAACACACGCATAACAGATTAAATATTAATCAGAATAGTCAGAGTCTAATGACATTCATTACAAGTAAATTGAAGTCGAAGTTGAAGCAGCACATAATAATTGCTCGTGGTAATAAGCGAATCGACTATCGACTGTCGTATAACTTTTACACTACGTATTATGATAATGTAGAAATCAAGAAAATCGACTGTGAATATACCTATGCGATGGCCATTGCAATTTTAATAAGACACACGATGTCATTCGACAATGCTCATTTCTTTGCTCAGTTACGTCATCCTGTCTTATAAAACAACATTGCAGACATGTATATCAAACGGCACTTCAATAACATCACTTTGCCGTCGTACTACTATTAAAATCGTGTCTCAAACCCCTTATTTTAATTCCAAAAATCTGCTGGTCAAAAGACCCAGAAACTAAAAACATTACTGAATGTGTTGATAAATTACCTGATAGAAATAATCTCAAAATATATCAACACTTGATTCTAAGGAGGATATGACAATATGAAAATTTTAGATAGAATTAATGAACTTGCAAATAAAGAAAAAGTACAACCACTTACTGTAGCTGAAAAACAAGAACAACATGCATTGCGCCAAGACTACTTAAGCATGATCCGGGGACAAGTATTAACAACATTTTCCACAATAAAAGTGGTTGATCCAATCGGTCAGGATGTCACACCAGATAAAGTTTATGATCTTCGCCAACAATACGGTTATATTCAAAATTAATATTTGCTCACGAGGTATTGCACTTAAGGTGCCAACTGACCTCATAAACAAAGCCCATACTGATTGAAGACACTAATGTGTCGCACCATGTCTCTTACGACATGCGCACATTACGCTTCATCTCTGTATGGGCTTTTTATTTATTCTTTTGAGAATTTCATTTTAGCAGACTAAAAAATTAAAATGGTGTCCATCAAGATCTTTGAACATTGCACCATAAAACCCTTGGCTTACTGTTGGTTCTTGAACGACTGTGCCACCCGCTTCTTTCACTTTATTCACCAACTGGTCAACTTCTTCATTTGTATTCACACCTAAAGAAATCATCACTTCATTTGGTTCAGTGTTAAGGCTTTGCTGACTTACATTTTGAAAATGCTTGTTTTCTATTAAAATTACGGTTGTTTGACCTATTTGAATGCCTACCATTTTATCTAACATTTGTGGGTTTCTATTTATTTTAAATCCTAACGCTTTATAAAACTGTGCGCTCTTTTCTAAATCTTGCACATGCAAATTAAACCACATTGATTGAATCATGATTGCACCCCATTCATTACTTATTATAGTCTTGGACTTTAAGCCAATCACTTAATGATAATCTTGTTGGATTTATTTCAGCCATTAATTCAAAGTCTACTTCATAACCTTTTTCTTCCAACCATTGCTTTTCTGCAACACCACTAACAAATTCTCCTTCTATAACAGTCGATTTACCTGTCACTTCACTAAAAATTGTTGCTGCTTCACTTAATGTAACTTCATCGGAACCAATCTCTATTGATTGATGCGTAAAGCTTTGTGGATGTTCAAAAACATACGATGCAATTTTAGCTATATCAATAGAAGAAATCATTGTGAATTTTATATTCGGATTAATAAATTCTGGTAATGTAATACGTTCATCTTCGACTTTAGCAATACGTAAAAAATTATCCATAAAGAATGATGGTTTGATAACTGTTGCATTTATATTAGATTCCATTAATCTATTTTCTATTTTTGCTAGTACTTCAAAGTGTGGGCCTGTTCGATTTCGATTAACCCCTCCCGCAGTGCTATACACAATATGTTGAATATTTTCTTGCTCAGCTATTTCAATTATCTTCATACCTTGTCTTAATTCTTCGCTAACATCATCTTTAACGATTGGCTGAATACTGTATAAACCATACTTCCCTTTCATCGCTGATTGCAAACTAACACTATCACTCAGATCACCTTCAACGATTGATAAATGCGGATGTCCTATGTCTGAAAGTTTACGATTATTCTTATTTCTAGTTAATGCACTTACATACCATCCATCCTCTAACAACTGTTTTACAACTGCATTACCTTGCTTCCCTGTTGCGCCTATTACTAAAATATCTTTCATTTTAGATCCACTCCCCTTTTATCTTAAAAACCAATAGTCCTCTTTTTCACCTTTTAAATACGTATATGGTTCTGGTGTTTGTCCATTTTCCTTAATATTGTCATTTATTACATCTCTGACATCCCATACTAAATGAATAAATCGTTGTAATTGATGACTAAAAATGCCTAGTGGCGCTTTCATAGCTAATGCTTTTTCCACATCTTCTGTAGTAACATTCAGTTTTCCTGCAATCATTTGAACCGATAAGGTAGATTCTTCAAAATGTGCTTGCAATTCTTCAGCTGTAATACGTCTTTGCTCTTTATTTAAAGACATACGCAACACTCTTTTCTTTTATGATATTTAATAGTTATTGCAAATTCATTGCTAACTTTCTTAACACGTTTTATAATAAACGGAGAGTTATCCGTTTGTCAATTTTAGAGAACTATAAGTAGGTGGAATCATGCGAAAAGATGCAAAAGAGAATAGGCAACGAATTGAAGAAATAGCGCACAAACTTTTTGATGAAGAAGGCGTTGAAAACATTAGTATGAATCGTATTGCTAAAGAACTAGGTATCGGTATGGGGACATTGTATCGACATTTTAAAGATAAAAGCGATTTATGCTACTACGTCATACAAAGAGACCTTGATATTTTTATCACTCATTTTAAGCAAATTAAAGATGACTATCATTCTAATTATGAGGTTATGCAAGTGTCGTTAGATTATCTTTTACAATTTAAAATCGACCATAAGGCACTACTGCAATGTATTGAAGCAGGCAACAATAAATTACGTTTTTACCAAAGCGCATTTTATCAAGAATTATTTTATTTTTATTATGACTTGTTTAAAAGCGATGACGACATTTACACGAAGTTCAAAACAGATATGCTGTTGCAAGCATTATCAACACGTGTATTTGATTTCCAAATAGAACATCGCAATATTTCAATTGAAGCGTATAGAAATTATTTATTAAACATTTATTTAGATGAGGTGGAACGTAATGACTAAAATTGTGTTAATCACAGGTGGTAATAAAGGATTAGGCTATGCAAGTGCGGAGGCACTTAAAGCATTGGGCTACAAAGTGTATATAGGTTCTCGTAATGACGTAAGAGGACAACAAGCATCTCAAAAATTAGGTGTTCATTATGTACAGTTAGATGTTACAAGTGACTACTCTGTCAAAAATGCTTATAACATGATTGCTGAAAAAGAAGGTCGTCTTGATATCCTCATTAACAATGCAGGTATATCTGGTCAATTTTCAACACCTTCTAAATTGACACCTCGTGACGTTGAAGAAGTATATCAAACGAATGTATTTGGTATCGTTCGAATGATGAACACATTCGTCCCTCTCTTAGAAAAATCTGAACAACCTGTTGTCGTCAACGTATCAAGTGGTTTAGGTTCATTTGGAATGGTTACAAACCCCGAAACAGCTGAATCTAAAGTGAATTCATTAGCTTATTGTTCGTCTAAATCGGCAGTAACAATGCTAACATTACAATACGCTAAAGGATTACCAAATATGCAAATCAATGCTGCTGATCCAGGTGCTACAAACACTGATTTAGTTGGTGATTTTAGTAATAATTCAAAACATGTTTCTGAAGGGATCAAGCCAATCATTCAATTAGCAACCATTGATGCAGATGGCCCGACAGGTACATTTATTAATGGGAATGGTGAAATGCCTTGGTAATCCAAATTTATGTTACAAATATTGAATTTAGAGGTAAATAAAAAATGCTTCTGCAATAGATGCAATATACATGCAAAACAATATGGAGGCGAATCAAATGAAAAGTATTACGTTTGAAGAACATTATGTCATTGAAGATATTCAAAAAGAAACGATGAATGCGATATCGGCAGATCCTAAAGGTGTGCCGATGAAAGTAATGTTAGAAGGCCTTGAAAAAAAGACAGGTTTTACAAATGCCGACGAATTATCACATCATGATGAACGTATCCAATTTATGAATAATCAAGACGTTCAAATTCAAGTCTTATCTTATGGAAATGGGTCTCCTTCAAATTTAGTTGGTCAGAAAGCCATTGAATTATGTCAAAAAGCAAATGATCAATTGGCAAACTATATTGCACAATATCCCAATCGCTTTGTAGGCTTTGCAACTTTACCTATCAATGAGCCTGAAGCCGCAGCGCGAGAATTCGAACGTTGCATCAATGATTTAGGATTCAAAGGTGCGCTCATTATGGGACGTGCACAAGATGGTTTTCTTGATCAAGACAAATATGACATTATTTTCAAAACAGCTGAAAATTTAGGCGTACCGATTTATCTACATCCCGCGCCAGTTAACAGTGACATTTATCAATCATACTATAAAGGAAATTATCCTGAAGTAACCGCGGCAACATTTGCTTGTTTTGGTTATGGTTGGCACATTGATGTTGGTATTCATGCAATACATCTAGTATTATCCGGCATTTTTGATCGTTATCCAAAGTTAAATATGATTATTGGACATTGGGGTGAGTTTATCCCATTCTTCTTAGAACGTATGGATGAAGCTTTATTCGCTGAACATTTGAACCACCCTGTAAGCTATTACTTTAAAAATAATTTTTATATCACACCGAGTGGTATGTTAACGAAGCCACAGTTTGATTTAGTCACAATGTGCCAAGGTATTGATAGAATTCTTTATGCTGCTGATTATCCATATATTGAGCCTGAAAAATTAGGTGTATTTTTAGATGAACTGGGTTTAACAGATGAAGAAAAAGAGAAAATAAGTTATACAAATGGTGCTAAATTATTAGGTTTATCATCTAACAATTAACAAATGGAGGTCATTGAATATGGAAACTTTAGAATTACAAGGCGCTAAATTACGCTACCACCAAGTCGGACAAGGACCCGTGCTCATCTTTATTCCTGGTGCAAACGGTACCGGAGACATTTTTCTACCTCTTGCAGAACAGTTAAAAGACCATTTTACTGTTGTAGCCGTTGATCGTCGTGATTATGGAGAAAGCGAGTTAGCTGAACCACTCCCTGATTCCGCTTCTAACCCTGACAGTGATTATCGTGTCAAACGCGACGCACAGGACATTGCCGAACTTGCAAAGTCATTAAGTGATGAACCTGTCTATATATTAGGTTCAAGTTCAGGTTCAATCGTTGCGATGCATGTGTTAAAAGATTACCCTGAAGTCGTTAAAAAGATTGCATTTCATGAACCACCAATTAATACATTTTTACCAGACAGTACTTATTGGAAAGATAAAAATGATGACATTGTGCATCAAATTTTAACAGAAGGCTTAGAAAAAGGTATGAAAACATTTGGTGAAACATTAAATATCGCACCAATTGATGCAAAAATGATGTCTCAACCTGCTGATACTGAAGAAGGACGTATAGAACAGTACAAACGTACGATGTTCTGGTCAAAATTTGAAATTAGACAATATACGCATTCAGATATTACTTTGGATGATTTCACAAAATACAGCGATAAAATCACCTTACTAAATGGGACAGATTCTAGAGGCTCCTTCCCACAAGATGTTAACTTTTATATAAATAAAGAAACTGGCATACCTATTGTAGATATTCCAGGCGGTCACTTAGGTTATATTCAAAAACCTGAAGGCTTTGCTGATGTATTATTAAATATGTGGGGTTAATTGATCGTTCTCTAATAAAACAGCTTGGACAGTTTTCAAATTATATTTGATGGCTGACCAAGCTTATTTTTATTTACGCTTAAACGTTCAAATCAACTCGTTATTATACATGAAGGCATGTTAACCATTCTCTTCCACTGAAAACACTACTGTTCCAAACATTGATAGTCTTCTTTTGAAATACCCTTTCCGATAAGCACCAAATATTCTGGCACTTTTTTTGAAAATGCTACAGGTGTTAATTCATATTGTCCTTGTGTAAATTGAATGAGATACGTATGTGCGGTGTCTTCAAATGTCATAAACCCTTTCAACCTATAAATATGAGTCGGAAGGCATGCTAAACGTTTTATAAACTGTGCTTTAGTACATTTGGCTGGTGATTGCACAAATTGATGATTTATTGTTTTGTGTAATGATTCATGTTTATTGTCAGAAGTTGCTGTCATTTGGCTAACTGATATTGGCAAAGTGACGCTGCCATGCATACCAACTTGTATATCGGCCTCTGGGTTAATAACTTCTAAATCTTTCAATAGTTTGCTCGTCGTTTCAACATCTGCTGAATCTATTTTATTAACAAATAAGACAGAACAATATGCTAATTGCTCATAAAATAAGCCTTGGATGTCTTTTGGAAATGATTTTATGTGTTTATACATGCTTGCATCTACAACACCAATCATATGTGTAATTGTTGTAAACGGAGCTAAAATGGGCGTTAAACAAGCATCTAAGACAGAGACTGGTTCTGCAATCCCACTACATTCAATAAATACAATGTCTGGTTGCTCTTTTAAATATAATTGATGTAACTGTTCTGATACATCTGCTTTCATTGCACAACAGATACACCCCTCTGTCAGTTCACTTAAAGGTATGTCTTCAGATACTAAGGCACCATCAACACTCATTTTGCCAAATTCATTCATGATAACTGCCGGTTTCAGCGACTCCTTTAATGATTCAGCGAGCAAATGATTTAAGACAGTCGTTTTACCGCCACCTAAAAACCCACCTATAATAACTATTTTCATCTGCGACTCTCCTCTTATACTTCATATGAATAGCATATTCCAAGATAGCTTTCCTATTGACTGACATGACTCTATATTCAGTTATAGTTCATTTCTTTTTTAAATAATCAGCATTACTATTTTAACAATGATGCCTACACCAATAACTAAAGACAATGATGTCACCATTTGCTTTCCAATTAATTTTAGTGCTGACTGACCACCTAAATGTTTCAAAAGCATCGTCATTGTGACCGAGCACGCTGTAAATGTTGAACTAAAAAACACAAGTAGTAGTAACTGTGTTGCTGTCATTCCTTGTAATAAGGCGCCTTGATGCAAATTAAACAAGAGCATGCCGTCTTTTCGAATCATTGAAAATAAAATCCCTGGTGACAATTCTGACGAGATGCCTAATAACGATAATATAGGTGTAAATATTTGTGATAAAACATTCAAAATTGGCGTTAGTGATAAAATACTAACAATAAGACAGATTGTGATAAAAATAGGTAGCGCTTGAACGATAAACATTTGTATATTTTGCCACATTTGTAGCAACATTTGACGTATATTTGGCATATGTAATTGCCTATCATAAGGTAGCGGAACGCTAAGTTGTTGATCATTCTTTTTCAACCATATCCTATTATGTAAGATGCCACCTAAAAGTACTAATATTAAGTACGGCATAAATAGCCATGACTTTCCAGCTACACTAAAAATAGATAATGTCGCACCTATTTGATAACTACAAGAACTACCAAAGCTTATTAAACTCATACACTGTGTCTTCGTGCAGGTATGGCATTGGTGTGCTGCTTGTGAAATAGCTGCTGCATTACATCCAAATCCTTCTAATAGTGGCACGATATCATTACCTTGTAATCCTATCCGTAACATTGAAGGTTCAATTGCCCATATCATCCATGATTTAAATCCTGTTTGATCAATTACAGCAGTTGATAAGCTAATCAATATTACGACCGGCAATGCCCATACGAGCGAATATGTTCCAAGTGATAGCACACCATAATCACCAAATAATATATGCTGTAATATATCGTGATTGAGCAATGTTGTTTGAGTTAAATATTCTATCCATGCTGATACATACTGATTTTGAAACCAATCTGAAAATTGATAAGCGATACCGATTGGCAATGCAAACATTAAAAATATCAACAACCAGGCTAAAAATGTCGCACTTATTTTAGGTCTTAAATGTCGTCGTTCATGTTGAAATAGTGTCAATTGTTCTATCACATGTTCGCTCGCTATAGGCGAAGAAACTACACTTTCTGCCAATGAAATATCTAATTTCTGTTTTATGATTAATAATCTTAATTTCGCTTTTTCTGTTGCGGTAAGTTTATCCGCATGGCTAATAACCAAATAATGAGGTTCATTAGGTATGGGCGTATAATGCCCCGTTCTCATATCATATTTCACTTCTAACATGTGCATGACACTTCACAACATGAATAATCATCTAAATACATTTGATTTTTTTGGTAATTTTCAATGACTTCTTGTTTAGCTGGTAAGCCTTCCCGCTGTGTTAAAAGATGTGCAAGTACTGCAAATCGCGCTCTGAATTTATAGATATAGCATAATTTGGCATTATCATTTTCAACTGTTGCACCAATCATAAAAATATTCGGATAACGTGTCGATTCATCATGTGTTGTTAATTTAATATCTTGATTTGTTGTCGCAAATAATTGTTGAACGATTGGATTTTTTGTTGCATCAAAGCCAGTTGCTACTATTGGTTCATGAGGCGTAAGCACACTTTGTCCGCTATCAAAACTGATATGATACTGTCCATCGTTAAAATCAATATCTTTAACTGTATAATGCACATTCATTTCAATGCGAGCTCCTTGCTTAATGACATTACCTAGTCGCTGACGTGTATAAGGTGACAATCTAACACTAGGATCAGCATCCGGATCATTTAAACCGGTTGTGCTAGTATAAAGTGCGATGTCAGAGCCATTTTTTGCAAGTTGATATGCAGCATCAAAGCCACTTTCATTACCTCCGATAACCACATATTGCCCCTTATTAAAGTTATCAAAGTCTTCAATTTCACTATAATGAATACCATATTTAAATGGCTTTTTAGGGAAATTATAATCACCTGTTGCGACAAAGATATAATCCGCGTGATATGTCTCTGTTGTCGTTGCAATCGTATAATATGCATCATCTACAGATATATTTGTGACAACTGTATTTTCAAAGATATTCAGCTCGTAATGGTTGGCAACCACTTGTAAATATTCAGCATATGTTTCTCCGGAAATATGTTCTTCATTAAAAGTAAATGCTGGTGAAGTATCCATGGAAATTGCATTCATATCAGGCATGCCAAATCCATTAGACGTAAATGATGGCGTAATCGTACGGGTCGATTTCGGCCAATGTTTAAATGAATGTCCTACTGTTCCTTTTTCTAAAATAATGACATCTGTTATACCGAAATCTTTTAAGGTAATGGCCATACCTATACCTGCAGCACCGGCACCGATAATAGCCACTTTATGATGTTGCATATTAACACTCCCTCAATGATCTATTTCAAGTTATTGTTTTTGATTATAAATCGTAATAATTACGATTTATAAAGTATAGACCTATCCTTGAGAAATTTCAATATTAAAAGAAAAACTTCCGCTATTGTAGAGAATTCATCTACATTTCGGAAGTTGGTATGTGTCTTTTTTATTAAATTTAAGGATGCAACGGTTAGTTCAAATGATTATGAATGACATTTCATGGTATCATCCAGCCTCAGTACTTGGAGATAACATTTTGGCGGTGAGACAGAAATGATATTTTTACAAAATTTATTTCGGCGTCCCTCCAATAAATATAAAGTATTTCTTTATTGTGGCGTAACTTCTCCACGTTGTATTTCACTATCCAAATTTTGTTTCATATTATCAAACAACTCTTGAAATCTAACCTCATCTTGATCAGAATAACCTTTAAAAATAACTGAATCTATATTTTCTTCGTTAAAATAATAAATTTCATCTTCCACAACACCAATCGGATATTTACATGCAGAATAGTCAAACATATACTTTTGATTTTCAATTTCTACAATTGGTCCTCTATTAATAATCATTAACTTTTGCGAACCTTCTTTTAAATAAATAATGCTTCCTATTGTTTCCATTTATTTTCCTCCTTTGTCACCATCTCGATTTCGATATTTCTTCGCATTTCCAAGTCAATCATCTCTTCTTCCGCTTTACGAATGTCATGTTGAATTTGCTGTTGCTGCTCGTATAACGCTTCCGTTGAACGTCGTTTCGCAAAATGAAATTCATCGCGGAACTGTTCCATACGACTAGCCATATTGCTACTATAATAACGCTCACCTAAATGTTGATATAATTGTTCTATCGAATGATTAAGCGCATCGCTTTCATCTATCAATGCTTTAACCTCTTGCTTTTCATCATATAAGTCATCCATTTGCTTATGTTTCGCTGTGATCATCTTATTGATTCCATCAAGTTTATTCGACATCATTTCACCACGTTTTAATTTTTACCAATTTCATTACCAATCATTACGTCAGTTTGGTCAAAAGCCTCACCAACTTTTTGTATATTATCGCTCGCAGTTCGTATTGCTTCAGCAACAGATTGATTCTTACTAATCAAATCATCTATCACACTATGAGCATTATTATTTCCACTTACTGTTGTACTTTCATCTTTATCCGGTTTCGACACATTATTACATGTTTCAACAGCGCTTTTAATAGATGATGATGCACTATTAGTCTTAAAAATATCACTTTGAACTGTACTCATCATTTACACCTCTTCCCATTTAAATTATTTTAAAATTATTAGAAACTGTATCAATATATGATATTCAAACATTCAATTATACTTAAATATTGTTTTGTGATTATATTCAAAATTATTGTATCAATAAATATGTATCATTCCTAGAATTTTATTGAACAAAAAGTTAGAAAATCACTTTTATTGCAACTCAATCTTGTTTTGTATTATAGAAATTAACAATAGAGATTAAAATTTTATTTTCCAACAATAAAAAAGCACAAATATTTTTATTGAGGCAGCTGAAGGCCTTCTCATTATAAAATTATCTGTGCATATTATTATCTTAATCTAACGTAATAACTAATCTGTTGTATCTTGTAAAATCTTATCCATAGAATGCGTAACACTATCACGGTACATCTCCCCAAATTTCAATAAATGTACCATCAATAAATATAAACGATAAAATTCAAGTCTATAGGATGCACCTTTTGCGAGTGGATAATGTTTATTATACGCATCATAAAATTCGCTCGTAAAACCACCAAATACCGTTGTAATACCGATATCAAATTCTCTGTCACCATATAATGGTGCTGGATCAAATAACGCCGGACGACCATCTTGTAAGAACATATAATTGCCACCCCATAGGTCACCATGTAATAAAGATGGTTTACTTTGATGCTTTTCTAATTCCGCCACAATTTGACGTCGCACTTTGTCATATACTTTGATATCGTTGGCATCCCATAGCCCTCTATTTAGCAACTCATCTTTCAAATGATCCATGCGCTTGTCGACAAAAATGGTACACCAATCGTCTTGCCAATGATTATCAAAAGAAATATCGCCACCTTCATAAGGTAATGAGAAGCCAAATTTGCCTTCTTCTTGTTGCTGACTGTGTAATTGAGCTACGAGTTGCCCTAATTGGCGTTGACTCCCTGAAGCCCCTTCTTCTAAATACGTCATCACTAAATACGCATCACCGTTAACCTCGCCACTTGCAATTACTCTAGGTGCCGTGATACCTGCACGTTCAAATTCATTTAAACCTGCAATTTCTGCAGCATAAAATGATTCTTTACGTCCACGTTGGACAAGTAAGAAAAATGTATCCGTATCCGTTTCGACTCGATATGCTTCGTTTACATCGCCACCACTCACTGGTGAAATCTCTTTAATATCTTTTAAAGGTAAATGCTCTAACCATTGTTCATTCATACAAACACCTTCCATTACGCTTACTTTATACTATTATATTGCCTAATTAGGATGATTTAATCTCAATTTTATTTGTGGTACTTGCGTCAATTTTCAAAACTTTTTAGTTTTAACTAGGAAATTATGTAGGGAAATGCTAGTCTATTAAAAGAATATATTTCACATATATTAAGTTGAGGATAGTAAGCCTCAAATATAATGAAATAGGAGCATACTCATGTACAAATTAATTAAACCTTTCTTATTCAAAATCGAACCCGAAAAAGCACACGGACTAACTATCGATGCATTAAAAACGTTACAAAAATTTCCAGTTTTATTCCCAGTCGTCGATAAACTATTTACTTATAAGAATCCAACGTTATCACAAACGATACAAGGTAATACGTACGACAATCCAATTGGCTTAGCAGCTGGTTTCGACAAATCTTGCGAAGTACCAAAAGCATTGGAACACCTTGGATTCGGTGCTTTAGAATTAGGTGGTATCACACCTAAACCTCAACCGGGTAACCCTCAACCACGCATGTTCAGATTATTAGAAGATGATGCCTTGATAAATCGTATGGGCTTCAATAATATTGGTATGAACAAAGCACTCAGTCATTTGCGTAAAAATGCTTATCAAGTACCTGTTGGTATCAATGTTGGTGTGAATAAAATGACACCTTATGAAGCGCGTTATCAAGATTATATAAAAGTCATTGATACGTTTAAACACGACGTTTCATTTTTCACAGTCAATATCAGTTCTCCAAATACTGAAAACCTTCAAAATTTCCATGATAAAGATGAATTTTCAATGTTATGTCAAGCTTTGACAACATTTAAAAAACAGCACGATGTAACAGTGCCAATTTACTTAAAACTAACGTCTGATATGGATTTCGATGGCTTAAAAGCACTATTACCAGCGATTACTGAGACATTTGACGGTATCATCTTAGCAAACACAACGCGACAACGAGATGGTTTAACTTCTGCTAATAAAGTCGAAGAAGGCGGTTTGAGTGGTCGTCCATTATTTGAACGTAATTTAAAATTGATTAAGTATGCTTATCAGCAAACAAATGGTGAATTTTTAATTATAGGTACAGGCGGCGTATTCAGTACTGAAGATGCAATCAAAATGATGCGTCACGGTGCGTCACTTATTCAAATTTATTCATCACTTGTTATTGAAGGCCCAGGTTTAACTAAGAAAATGAACAAAGGCATCACACGTTACTTAAAAGATCATCATTTTGACAATGTCAGTGATATTATAGGACTAGATGCCTAATCCAACGTAGTCAAATAACACTTTAAAACTTGCTGAATCGTCTTATTAAAATTATGATATAACTCAAGAAGATATATTTATCACCATTTTTCAAAATAATGGCTTAAATATCACATATCATTAAATATAGCGTTTTATAACGGAGGCGTTTGTTATGACTAAAGAAACAGATAATAAAAAAACAGTAGCGACTTCTGACAACAAAGACACACAGCAACAAAATCAACCTGAAGAAGATGAACGTCAAGGTTTGAATGGTTATCGTAAAACAGATCTTGATTTAGAAATCGAGCAAGAGCTACGTGAAATGATGAAAACAGGAGAAAATGAAACGAAAAATGACTACAAAAAGTTTAAAGTGTTTTCACTTATTTCAACACTTATCATTGTCATTTTAGCAATTATAAGATTTGTTCATAAAATGATGTAATTAGAGTGAGACATTGTTTTATGTCTCAGAATCCAGTTATTCATGATAGCTACAATATTTACGATGATATAAATAACCCGAGATTTTAGTATGATTCATTTCACTAAAGTCTCGGGTTTCTATTTGATAATTTTTAATAGGGCATGGCTTGTATATGCGCCTGCCTTTTATCTTATTTCCAATGATTAATCTGGATATTGTTCTAAAAATGCTTTCGCTTCTTTATTAACTGTTTTAAAATCAATACCTTGTTGCATCGCTGCAAAGACACATCCACAATAACACTGCCTAAAGATATTATAGTCATTACACATTTCTATGGAACGCTCATAACCTTTACTTTTCTTAAAATCACTTGGCAAATAGTTCACATCGTATATTTTTTGGACATCCATACCAAGTTCATTGATTAATTGTGCGTTCTTTTTAGGTGATAACGTGATTGCACTGCCAAAATAATCATAGCCATGTTCTACAGCTGCTTTCGCTACAATATCCAAACGCATTTCAAAACAAGCGGTACAACGTAAGCCGCCTTCTTTTTCATCAGCTAATTCTTTATCCTTCACCATTTTCACAAACTTATGCGGTTCATAAGGTGCTTCAATATACTTCACATTCGCACCAGTCTTGCGATTAAAATCTTCCACAAATTGTTCTTGCACTTTAGCACGTCGTAAATATTCATTTTTCGGATGAATATTTGAATTCGCGAAATAAATTGCAATGTCTGCATATTGTGTTAAAAACTCTAACGTATATGTACTACAAGGTGCACAACAACTATGCAATAAGATTTTAGGTCTGATTGCTTCTCTTTCCCACTGCCCGATTAATTTCTTCAACACCTTGTCATAATTAATTTTTTGATTTTTCATTTTACTGATAATAGGTTCAGCATTAATCATGATTTAACCTCCCACATTTAATCATTAACTTCTATTATATATGATTCATATTAAATGTCAGTCAAAAAAGTTAGAAATTCATTTTAATGCATTTATATTTTGAAAATCCCTTATGTATCTAAAAGCATTTTTTAAACTTGAATTTTAAAACACTAAACAACACATACGTCTCTGTGTCATTTTCATTTTTTGTATGTCATATATATATGTTTACTTCATTTAAATCAATTTCATCTTACAATTTATCGTGTATTTTACAAAAGATTGACTTCAATTCATCGTAAAAGTTATACTTTTGCCATTTTTTAATGTAATATAGTGTTAGTAATAAAAATAATACATTGAGGTGTTTTACATGACAGCATTATTCCCTTATATCGCTTTTGAAAATTCAAAAGAAGCCCTTGCATATTACGAAGAAGTATTTGGTGCAACTGACGTTAAACGTTTAGAAGTTGGCGAAGAACAAGCGTCACATTTTGGTATGACTAAGGAAGATGCACAAGAAGCAACTATGCATGCTGAGTTTGAAGTGCTTGGTGTAAAAGTGCTATGTTCTGATTCTTTTGGTCGCGCTGACAAAATTAATAATGGCATATCATTATTAATTGATTATGATGTTAACAATAAGGAAGATGCTGATAAAGTTGAAGCATTCTATGAGCAAATTAAAGATCATTCTTCAATTGAAATAGAATTACCGTTTGCTGACCAATTCTGGGGTGGCAAAATGGGCATCTTTACCGATAAATACGGTGTTCGTTGGATGTTACATGGTCAAGACTATACTGCAATCCAACAATAACGTTATTGATAAAGATATCATTTAATAAGCTTATGTTATTTAGCAAGGCAAGCCACTCTTAATTCATGGCTTGCCTTTTTTTATTGTATATTTTTAATTATCGTTGCTGGCCCTTGATTGACAATCGTATTAAAATGCCTTATTAAGTCAACTTTGTCTATACGGTTTGGATCTTCTACCCAATGTCTTATCAAAGACAATCCCGCACCTGAAACATAACTCATGAAATAGGAAAATGGTATACCATTAATTTGATCATTTTCATTTTTATAACGTTGCAAATGACACATAATTAAATCATAAAGTTTTTCGTGGATATTTGAATCTTTACCCATACGAAACATCAATTGATAAAATGCGATGTCTTTTTCTATCATTTCTATTAAAACGGTCATAATTTGATGTATGTTATCCGTGGATAACTTAACTGCTCCATTTAACTTCTCATCATGAATGAAGTCTCTTATTTCCTCCAACTGCTGGTCCTCTAATTTTTCAAGCAAATCATACTTATCATAATAATGCGTATAAAATGTACTACGGTTAACATCAGCTAAATCTGCAATTTGTTGCACAGTAATCTCTTCTAATTGGTGTTGATGTAAAAGTTCAATAAATGCATTTCTCATTGCAACTTGTGATTTTCTAATACGTCGATCTATAGTCATTTGTATCAAGTCCTCCCCAATGATTATAAACAATTATAAATGTTATGTTCATTATCCTACAAATCTCCAACATTGATGATTGGCACACAATGTTTACCTGTTTAATATAGGTGATACAAACAAACAGAAAAAGGTGATAACAATGAACCAACATTTACTAGGAAATCCAAAATTAACTGTAACTCATGTCAATGAAGTGAAAGCCGGTATTAACCACATCGTTGTCGACAGTGTTCAATATGGAAATCAAGAAATGATTATGGAAAAAGATGTCACTGTGGAAATGCGCGATGGCGAAAAATTATATATTAATATTTTCAGACCAAATAAAGATGGCAAATTCCCTGTAGTTATGTCTGCAGATACTTACGGTAAAGATAATAAGCCTAAAATCACAAATATGGGTGCCCTTTGGCCAACATTAGGCGCCATTCCGACATCTAGTTTTACACCTGAAGAATCACCAGACCCAGGATTTTGGGTGCCAAATGATTATGTTGTAGTTAAAGTTGCATTACGCGGTAGTGACAAATCAAAAGGCGTCTTATCTCCATGGTCAAAAAGAGAAGCGGAAGATTATTACGAAGTGATTGAGTGGGCAGCAAATCAGTCATGGAGTAATGGAAACATCGGGACAAATGGCGTTTCTTATCTTGCGGTGACTCAATGGTGGGTCGCATCATTAAATCCACCACATTTAAAAGCAATGATTCCTTGGGAAGGCTTAAATGATATGTATAGAGAAGTAGCCTTTCACGGAGGTATAACGGATACTGGCTTTTATCGTTTCTGGACTCAAGGTATTTTTGCGAGATGGACAGATAATCCAAATATCGAAGATTTGATTCAAGCACAACAAGAACACCCTTTGTTCGATGATTTTTGGAAACAGCGTCAAGTGCCATTATCACAAATTAAAACACCTCTACTAACATGTGCTAGTTGGTCTACACAAGGTTTGCACAACCGTGGCTCTTTTGAAGGATTTAAACAAGCAGCATCAGAAGAAAAATGGCTATATGTGCATGGACGTAAAGAGTGGGAAAGTTACTATGCTAGAGAAAATCTCGAACGCCAAAAATCATTCTTTGATTTTTACCTTAAAGAAGAAAATAACGATTGGAAAGATACGCCTCATGTCATTTATGAAGTTAGAGATCAATTTTATAAAGGCGAATTCAAATCAGCGTCAGCGTTCCCTTTACCTAACACAGAATATACACCATTGTATTTGAATGCTGAAAATCACACATTGAATCATGCAAAGATCAGTAGCGCGCATGTCGCACAATATGACTCTGAAGATAAACGACAAGATGTAAGTTTTAAATATACGTTTGACAAAGATACTGAGTTAGTTGGAAACATGAACTTAAAACTATGGGTAAGCACTACAGACTCAGACGATATGGATTTATTTGCAGGTATTAAAAAGTTAGATCGTCGTGGTAATGAAGTTAACTTCCCTGATTTTAATCATATTGAAAATGGTCAAGTAGCTACTGGTTGGTTACGCGTATCACATCGTGAATTAGATCAAGAAAAATCCACAATCGCGCAACCTTGGCATAAACATGAAACAGAATTAAACTTGTCACAAGATGAGATTGTACCTGTTGAAATCGAATTGTTACCTTCAGGCACGCTATTTAAACAAGGCGAAACATTGGAAGTTGTTGTAAAAGGTAGTGAAATTGTAATTGGTAATAGTACCCCTGGCATGAAAACACGTTATGAACATGAAGAAACCGTAAATAAAGGCATGCACATGATTTATACTGGTAGTAAATATGATTCACAATTAATCATTCCTATCGTTAATTGATATGCAACAATTACGGTCGATTTTGATTAAAAGTGACATAGTGATAGGACTGTATAACAAGAGAAAGCCACACGCTTGGAATCTTAAACCAAGGTGTGGCCCTTTTTATTATTGATGGCTATTTAATTTTATAACACTATCGTATTTTCTTTTTCATGAATCATTTCAATAATGACATTGTCTTCATTCATTACTGCTACTTTAGGTGCATGGTTTTTAATTTCTTCTTCATTCAACTGTGCATAAGTCATGATTATGACTACATCGCCTACTTCAACAAGTCTTGACGCTGCACCGTTTAAACAAATTTTACCACTACCTCTTTCACCAGCTATTACGTATGTTTCAAAACGTGCACCATTATTATTATTCACGATGGCTACTTTTTCATTTGGCAAGATGTCTACCGCTTCCAATATATCTGAATCAATCGTAATGCTACCTACATAATTTAAATTTGACTCAGTCACTCTTGCTCTATGAATTTTAGCATTCATCATTGTTCTTATCACTTTATTCAGCTCCAATTATTATATTATCTATTAAACGCGCTTTTGAAAATTTGACAGCTAACGAGATAAATATGCGTCCAGTTATTTCGTGTTGTTCTACTAATTGAGGATAACTATAAACAGCAACTTCTTCAATGCGTCCACTTATATGTGATTCAAGATATTGAGTAACCTTGTCTATAATTACTTTACTTTGACGTTCACCGTCTTGATACAACGCTTGTGCTAATAGCAAACTTTTACTTAAATGTACCGCTTCTTGTCGTTCTTGCTCCGTTAAATAAACATTTCTTGAACTTTTCGCCAAACCATCTGCTTCTCGAACGATATCAATACCAATAATTTCAACGGCATGATTGAAGTCTTTTACCATTTGCTCGACAATAGCCAATTGCTGGGCATCTTTTTTACCAAAATAAGCATAATCCGGCATAACAATATTAAATAGCTTATTAACTACTGTTACCACCCCATCAAAATGCCCTGGACGCTTCGCTCCTTCTAACACATCAGCTAATGGACCTACTTTGACATCAATACCTAATTCACCTGGATACATATCTTCTACTGCAGGATGAAAAACAATGTCCGCCCCTACTTCTGATACTAATTCTAAATCTTTATCAATTTGTCTCGGATAAGCATCGAAATCTTCGTTTGGACCAAATTGTAATGGATTAACAAATACACTCACAACTGTAATATCATTTGTACTAACTGATTCGCGTACCATCGTTAAATGTCCATCATGTAAGGCACCCATTGTTGGGATAAAACCAATCGTTGTGCCTGAGCGTTTGGCTGCTTTAACAATGTGTTGCATCTCTTTTACCGTAGTAATCAGCTTAGTCATTGTTATTAACCTCATTCATAATTTTCTTTTTATACGTATATTCTTCTGATGGAAATGCACCAGATTTAACTTCTTGATCGTATTGCTTTAAACCATCCACACCAACACTAAAATCAGCAAATTGCTTCACAAATTTCGCTTTATGTTCAATACCATAATTTAACATATCGTGATAAACCAATACTTGACCATCTGTACCTTTTCCTGCACCAATACCAATGACTGGAATTGTTAAGTGCTTGCTAATTTCCTCTGCTAAATCATTTGGAATTGCTTCAAGTACTAACGCAACTGCACCAGCTTTTTCTACATTTTTCGCATCTAAAATAAGTTGCTCCGCTGCTTCTTTCGTTGCACCTTGTAATTTATACCCCATAACGCCAACACTTTGAGGTGTTAATCCTAAATGTGCAACAACAGGAATACCAATTGCCGTTGCTTTTTCAATAAATGGTGTAATATGCGCTCCTTCTGCTTTAATTGCATTTGCATTCGTCTCCTGATAAAGCTTTAGAGCATGATTTAAGTCTTGTGTCATAGAGATGCCTACTGCACCAATCGGCATATCAACAACTACAAATGTATTTGGTGCGCCTCTTCTTACTGCACGACCGTGATGAATCATATCTGCTAACGTCACTTGTACGGTACTTTCATAACCTAATACAGTCATACCAAGTGAATCCCCAACAAGAATCATATCAATACCCGCTGCTTCCACTTGTTTAGCACTTGGAAAATCATAAGCTGTTACCATAGAAATTTTAGTTTGCTTTTGTTTCATATCTATTAATTGACTTACTGTTTTCAATGTTATTCAACCTCTTTTTGCAGTATTATTAGAAATAGTATAATGAATCTTTTATAGAAAGGAAAGAAGAAGATGTTATCAGTTGCGATTATCGGCCCAGGCGCTGTCGGTACAACTATTGTCTATGAATTACAACAATCATTGCCTCATACAACGCTTATCGGGAGACACGCCAAAACAATAACATATTATACTGTACCACATGCACCTGCACAAGATATTGTTGTAAAAGGTTATGAAGATGTCACAAACACATTTGATGTTATTATTATTGCAGTCAAAACACATCAACTTGATGCAGTTATTCCTCATTTAACTCATCTTGCACATGAGGACACGCTCATCATTTTAGCCCAAAATGGTTATGGTCAACTCGAACATATTCCATTTAAAAACGTATGCCAAGCAGTTGTCTATATAAGTGGTCAAAAGAAAGGCGATGTTGTTACGCACTTCAGAGATTATCAATTACGTATACAAGATAATGCATTAACTCGACAATTTAGAGATTTGGTCCAAGACAGTCAAATCGACATTGTACTAGAAGCAAATATTCAACAAGCTATTTGGTATAAATTGTTAGTTAACTTGGGCATTAATTCTATCACAGCACTCGGTAGACAGACAGTTGCAATCATGCATAATCCTGAAATACGTACACTGTGTAGACAGCTATTACTAGATGGTTGTCGTGTTGCACAGGCAGAGGGGTTAAACTTTTCAGAACAAACTGTCGATACTATTATGACTATATATCAAGGTTATCCCGATGAAATGGGAACGAGCATGTATTACGACATTGTGCATCAGCAACCTCTTGAAGTCGAAGCGATTCAAGGCTTTATTTATCGACGTGCACGTGAACACAATCTTGACACCCCATATCTTGATACTATTTATAGCTTTTTACGCGCGTATCAACAAAATATGTAAGCACATATATAATATAAAAAGACCTTAACGATGCATTTAGAACCACCTGTTCCTAATATCGCTAAGGTCTTTTAATTATATTAGACTATTCAGCTTCTCTAATTTCTTCTGCCACATCTTTATAGTCTATTTTCGCTTTAACAAACGTCTCGTTATTTACCGGGAAATGTTGCTGGAATGTTTCAAAGTTTTGTATCTCAACGACAACGTCATCCACTTCAAAGTCAAGAACATGTCCACCATAAGCTCTTTCATCATCCGCAAAATGTATATGAAAACCAGCAGACCCTACGCCATGAAATAATTCTGGTGTAAAAAATCCAACAATGGCACCACGAATATCTTGTCTTTTTTCCTCAGGTTGTCTGCGTGCTGAATCAATCAAACGTGTATATGGCGGTTGCTGAGCAGGCATCATTCGTACATGCATATGTTTAAATGTGCCATAAATTTTAACAGCCGAAAATAAATTCTCACTTAACATTTCATTTTTAATTTGTGCGAATACATCATCTTGTGATAATTGTTGCAATGGAAATGTCTTACTCGCTTTAAAATTAGTAATCGATGCATACGGTACTTTCTCATCGCCTTTTAATTCTATAAATTCTTTATGCTCGTTAGCATGATATGCCTTCCCATCTAAAAATATTACTTCGCCATCAGACCCTGTTAACGTTGCAATCCCTAAATTTCCATGTTCTAACAATTCATTAATTGTAGCTGTTCCTTCTAGTAAGCCAGCCATTAACGTACCTAATGTACCATGTTGATACAAGACATTCGTCATTCCAAAACCATCTCCCTATAGTTATTCCTCGTTGTCATGCTCTACTTCGTGATTAATGCAGAACTACTTTCCTTTATACTCAATGACGCCTCGACATTTCTATTCATGTCACTAAATTTTCACGAGTCATAATACTTTATTCAATTATTATTTTACGCAAAAGTATTCCCTCTATCAATGCTTGCTAAAAAAATAGATCTATCAGTGCCACATGTTACCGCAACACTAATAGATCCTCTTACCATTAATATATTTCTAATTAATACTTAAAATAGGCTTAGTCTTCTAATAAATATTTAATTGAATCGAAAGTATCTTCTAATGTTTTAACTGATTTGTCGAATAATGCTTGTTCTTCTGCACTTAATGGCATTTCATAAATTTTAACTGCGCCATGTTGGTTAACCAATGTCGGTACACCTAAGTAAACGCCTTTGTGACCGCCATATTGACCATCTAATTGTATAGAAACATTTAAGACATTATTTTCATTATTTAAAATGGCTTTTGAAATGCGCATCAATGCTAATGCAATACCATAGTATGTTGACCCTTTAGCTTGGATAATTTCATAAGCAGCGTCACGTGTATTTACATAAATTTCTTCCGCTTTAGCTTCGCTACCAGTTTGTTCTTTTAATGTGTCATATACTGAAATACCTGCTACATTTGCTTGTGACCAAACTGCAAGTTCAGTATCACCATGCTCACCAATAATACTAGCGTCAACACTTGAAGGTGCAACACCAAGTTCTTGGCTAATTAAATATTGTAAACGTGCACTGTCCAATACAGTACCTGAACCGATAACACGCTCTGCTGGCAATCCAGTATATTCTTTTACAAATCTTGTTAAAATGTCTACAGGGTTTGCCGCGATTAAGAAATATCCATCAAAGCCGCTATCCATTACACTCTTAACAATGCTCTTCATAATCTTAGTATTTTTTTCAACTAATTGTAAACGAGTTTCACCTGGCTTTTGAGGTGCACCAGCTGTAATAACAACTAAATCTGCATCTTTACAGTCTTCGTATTCACCTGCTTTCACATCAACTGGTGAAGGACTGTGGACTGTACCATGGTTTAAATCTTGAACATCTGCTTTTACTTTGTCTTTTGCAATGTCAATAATTACAAATTCATCAGCAACACCTTGCGTAACCATTGCAAAGGCATAGCTTGATCCTACAGATCCATCTCCGATTAATACAACCTTTTTACCAAATGTTTTCATAATTATGTCTCCTAACCTAATTGAATTTATTTTACACGTGACTACACGTAAAAATATCTATACTGAAATTAAAGATTAACAATTTTATTTTATTATAATATTATGCTACCAAATTACAAACATAAAACTGAGATGTAAGCGGAGTCAAATTACACTCTAACGCCAATAAATATTGATATCTCAAGCTTTAGCACGTAATTTGAAATTTGTGACAATTTTTAGCATTCTAAAATTGCGTAATGACGCTATTTAAAGGCTTTAACAAACTATTGAGCTTTCTATTTTTTTCATTTTAAAAAGGATGGCTATTCGACTTAAATGACTTACTATATAACCTCCTATTTTTCGCCTTACTCTCATCATATTTGATGCACCTTTTTATAGTCAAAGAATTACATTTCATACAAACTAGGCAATCAGACATAAACATGAAATTGATTTTAAAAATATAATGCGCAAAATTGTTAGAAAATTAGCAAAAATAGTACTTATTCATTTAATATCTGTTATAATCAGTTTTATCATTTAAAAAATCTATGGATGTTATCAAGACAAGTCATTAATAAGTAACATAAAGTTGTGATTTTTCAGAATTTTTAGACAAAATATTGATTATTTGTGCTATGATATAACATATTAAAAAACACCGTATAGAATTGTTTATGAAGGTTTGGGAGGAAAGTTTATGGGAAGTTTTTTCAATAAAATAGCACGAAAAGAGGATCCGGCTATCTATCAAAATAAAGATGGTCATTTAAAGCGTACACTTCGGGTGCGTGATTTCTTAGCTTTAGGTGTAGGAACAATTGTATCGACATCTATCTTTACGCTACCTGGCATTGTTGCTGCAGAACATGCAGGACCGGCCGTTGCGTTATCATTCTTACTCGCTGCTATTGTTGCTGGTTTAGTTGCATTTACTTATGCAGAAATGGCTGCCGCTATGCCATTTGCAGGTTCAGCCTATTCTTGGGTCAATGTATTATTTGGTGAATTCTTTGGATGGGTTGCCGGTTGGGCTTTATTAGCTGAATATTTTATCGCCGTAGCCTTTGTTGCATCAGGATTCTCAGCGAATTTACGCGGACTTGTGAAACCAATTGGCATCGAATTACCTGCAGCATTATCAAATCCATTTGGTACAAATGGCGGTTTTATCGATATTATTGCTGCTATCGTTATTTTATTAACTGCATTATTACTATCACGTGGTATGTCGGAAGCAGCACGTATGGAAAACATTTTAGTTATTTTAAAAGTATTAGCTATTATTTTATTTGTAATCGTAGGTTTAACAGCAATAAATGTTAGTAACTATGTGCCATTTATTCCAGAACACAAAGTAACTGCTACAGGTGACTTTGGTGGATGGCAAGGCATATATGCTGGTGTTTCAATGATTTTCTTAGCGTATATCGGTTTCGATTCTATCGCAGCAAACTCAGCAGAAGCACTTGACCCTCAAAAGACAATGCCTAGAGGTATTCTTGGTTCTTTAAGTATTGCTATCGTATTATTTATTGCTGTAGCACTTGTGTTAGTTGGTATGTTCCATTACTCACAATACGCAAACAATGCTGAACCTGTTGGTTGGGCTTTACGTCAAAGTGGTCATGGTGTTGTAGCAGCTATTGTTCAAGCTATCTCTGTTATCGGTATGTTTACAGCATTAATTGGTATGATGTTAGCAGGCTCACGTTTACTTTATTCATTTGGACGTGACGGCTTATTACCTTCATGGTTAAGCCACTTAAACGACAAACATTTACCTAATCGTGCACTAGTTATACTTACTATTATTGGTGTTTTAATTGGTTCTATGTTCCCATTCGCATTTTTAGCACAATTAATTTCAGCCGGTACACTTGTTGCATTTATGTTCGTTTCATTAGCAATGTATCGTTTGAGAAAGCGTGAAGGTAAAGATTTACCAATTCCTGCGTTTAAATTACCTTTATATCCTGTGTTACCAGCAGTTACATTTGTTTTAGTATTGCTAGTATTCTGGGGATTAGGATTCGAAGCGAAATTATACACTTTAATTTGGTTTATTGTTGGTATCATTCTATATTTAAGTTATGGACTTAGACATTCTAAGAAAAATGACGTAGCTGAATACCACCCACCAAAATAAAAATTAAAAAAATCATTTCCCATCTGATTAACATCCAGATGTGGAAATGATTTTTTATTTTATATTAAGATAATCGCTATTACCAACCTTGTCCAGATATGTCATATTGATCTAAGTTTCCTGCTTCCAAAGCAGTCAGTGCATCTTCTATAGTGTTTAACGCCGTGTCTAATTGCTCATATGTTATTACCAATGGCGGTTGGAATCGCAACACATTTCCTGCTACAGCTATAATAACTACGCCATGCTCAAAGCAGTAATTACAAATTTTAAGTGCCGCACTGGCATCACGTGTTTTGAGGTTTTTGTCGGAAACAATATCAATACCAATGCTCAGGCCTTTACCTCTAACATCGCCTACACTATTGTATTTAGATACCCATTGATCCATTCGTTTCCTAACATATTCCCCTTTTTCCGCACTAGCCTGAAGAAGCGACTGATCTTCAATCATTTGAATTGTGGCTAATGCAGCTTCACAACTAACTGGATTAGCACCTGTTGTAAATAAATGTGCTGGTGCTTCTAAACAATTCATAATCTCTTTGCGTCCAACAATTGCTGACATAGGCATACCACCTGCTAAAGATTTTCCGAAAGTGATTAAATCAGGCGTAAAATTAAAATGCGAGACTGAACTCCATGTACCTGTTCTCCCAAAACCTTGTTGAATATCATCGACAGCGATTAAAATACCATTTTCACGACAAATATTTTCTAACGCTTCAAAATACCCTGGAACTGGTTCTAAAAGTCCACCATCGCCTTGTATCGTTTCAATAACAATACATGCTACTTCGTCAGCAGGTACATATTTCGCAAACATTTCTTTTAAGGGTGCTAAATATTCTTCTACTGAATTAGCTTGTGGCTGCTCGTACATACCACGATATTTATCTGGAAACGGAATATGATAAAAGCCATTCAATAACGGACCATAATGTTTGCGCATATTTAAACTAATAGCTGACATAGACAACGAGCCAAAAGTTGAACCATGATATGCATTAGTGAAACTAATGATATAAGGACGCCCTGTATATGCTCTGGCAAATTTAATGATGCCATCATTTGCGTCTGATCCAGTTAATCCGAAGGTCACTCTTTTTTCAAAATCTCCAGGTGCAATCTCACAAAGCTTCTTAGCTAAACGTACCAACGGTTCATGATACATATATGCTGGTGTATAATGAATAAATTTATCAACTTGTGCCTTTATCGCTTCTGTTACTTCTCTAGGTGCATGACCTACGTTTTGAGAACTCGCACTCGATAACAAATCGATATATGTCTTTCCCTCAATATCAACCAATGTTGCTCCATATCCATGATCAATAACTAACGGATAATATTTAATACGTCCTGATTTCGCAAAATAATGTTCATCCTCTTGAATTAATTGATGTGCTTTACTCAAATACATTCCCCTCCCATTGACAGACCTTATTCACATAATTACCTTCCCTACATCGATAACCACATTCGATTTGATATCACGTGAAAATACTGTCATGTCATTATGAATACTATCCAATATACTAATAAAATTCAGATTTGTAAATATATTCTGATAATTAAGAATTTTATATCAATCTACTTTATTTATGCGCATAATTTTGTTCGATTAGGGAATTGTTTACTATATTCCATTTGACTCTGAGGTGATATGAATGCGTTTAAAGGTATTGTTCCATTTCATTGCTGCTATTTTCATATCATTCATGTTGCTATGGATGACCATGTTGTTTGACATAATAAGCAATCAATCACATTTAAAAGCTTTGTTATTGAATTTAGATTTTCTAATTCCTTCTGACAATACACCATATACTCTAGAAATAATATGTCACTTACTAATTGGTAGCGTCATTTATTTTGTATTTGTGTTGCTGTTTCATACTTCTAAAAGGCTTTACTATCTATGTTATATCCCTTTAGTTTTCTTATTTATAGCATTGTATCCCTTTTTAGTATTTATTGCGCAACGTCCAATTTTTCAATTTAGTGTGACAGAATTAATCGGTTGGATTATTACACATATTTTCTTCATGTCATTAATGGCGTTAGTCATACCTAGAATAAAATAATATTTTTAATTAAACTGACAATTATTTTTCACATTTTATACACTTTTCAAGGTTTATGACTTGAGAAATGTTCTCATTTTTATCATACTGGAGGTGTATTGAAAAGTTAAGGAGTGGAAAGTATGAATAAAGAGCAATTAGAAAAAATGAAAAATGGAAAAGGCTTTATTGCCGCATTAGACCAAAGTGGTGGTAGTACACCAAAAGCACTTAAAGAATATGGTGTAAACGAAGATCAATATAGCAATGAAGACGAAATGTTCCAACTTGTTCACGATATGCGTACACGTGTGGTAACTTCACCTTCATTCTCACCAGATAAAATTTTAGGTGCTATTCTTTTCGAACAAACAATGGATCGCGAAGTAGAAGGCAAATACACTGCAGATTACTTAGCTGACAAAGGTGTTGTTCCGTTCTTAAAAGTAGACAAAGGTCTTGCTGAAGAGCAAAATGGTGTTCAATTAATGAAACCAATCGACAACTTAGATAGCTTATTAGATCGTGCAAACGAGCGTCACATTTTTGGTACAAAAATGCGTTCTAATATTTTAGAATTAAATGAACAAGGTATCAAAGACGTTGTTGAACAACAATTTGAAGTCGCTAAACAAATTATTGCTAAAGGGTTAGTGCCAATTATCGAACCAGAAGTTAATATTAACGCAAAAGATAAAGCTGAAATTGAAAAAGTATTAAAAGCTGAGCTTAAAAAAGGTTTAGACAGCTTAAATGCTGATCAATTAGTTATGTTAAAATTAACAATTCCTACTGAAGCTAACTTATACAAAGACTTAGCTGAGCATCCAAACGTTGTTCGTATCGTTGTATTATCAGGTGGTTACAGCAGAGAAAAAGCTAATGAATTACTTAAAGATAACGCTGAACTTATCGCAAGCTTCTCACGCGCATTAGCTAGTGATTTAAGAGCTGGACAATCTAAAGAAGAATTCGATAAAGCATTAGGTGACGCTGTAGAATCAATCTACGACGCATCTGTAAACAAAAACTAATTTATACATTAAACGTATTTTTTGATATAAACTACTAAAAAGGACTCATACATGTGCTTTAAAGGCATTGTGTATGAGTCTTTTTGATTAAAGTTGATTTTGCCGTATGTATTAGATTACGTAAAAAAATCGGACAGCTGAAAAATCTTTAAGATTTCTCAGTTGTCCGATTTTAAATATAACTATTAGAATTTAGTTTTCGTAGTAACCTAATTCTAAGTCTTTTGAAGTTTGTTTACGGATTTTTCTCATTAATTTTTCGTCTTCAATTAATGATTCACCGTATGATGGAATCATTTTCTTGATTTTAGGTGCCCATTCAGTTTTGTATTCAGGGAAGTTACGTTCTAATACTTCTAACGCAACTGAAACTGAAGTTGAAGCCCCTGGTGATTCACCTAATAATGCGATTACAGTGTGGTCTTGTGAGTTAACCACTTCTGTACCGAATTGGATGAATCCTTTACCGTGTTCAGGTGTATCTTTGATAACTTGTACACGTTTACCAGCAGTGTATAATTGCCAATCTTCATTACGTGCTTCTGGATAGAAAGTACGTAAGTGGTTCATACAACCTTCTTTTGTCATAATCACTTGATCAAATGAGTATTTAATTAAAGGTAAGTTTTTAACAGCTGCTGCTAATAAAGTTGTAATGTTGTATGTTTTAACTGATTTGAATAAATCTAAGTTAGAACCATTTTTCAAGAATTTAGGTCCAACATTAGCAAATGGTCCAAATAATAATGTTCTTTGACCATCAATGTAACGCGTATCTAAATGAGGTACAGTCATTGGTGGTGTACCAGGTGGCTCTTTACCATAAACTTTGGCATCGTGTTGTTCAATAACTTGTGGGTTTGTACAAGCTAAGAATTGACCACTGATAGGGAATCCACCTAAATGTTTACTTTCAGGGATACCTGTTTTTTGTAATAATGGAATTGCTCCACCGCCAGCACCGATGAATACATAGTCAGTTACTTGTTTGAATTTCTCACCAGTTAGGCGATTTTTAACAGTAACTTCCCATTGACCATTTGATAATTGTTCAAAATCAACAACCTCATGGTTAAATTGCACAGTAGCATTTGGATGTGCTTCAATGCTTTTAGCCATTTTACGTGTTAATTCACCGAAGTTTACATCTGTACCTTCGTCAATTTTACTTGCCGCCATGATACCAGGGTTATCTTCACGGCCTTTCATCATCAATGGAATCCATTTTTTCATTACTTCGATGTCTTCAGTATATTCGATATTATCGAACATAGGGAAAGCTTTCATCGCTTCGTAACGATCTTTTAAGAATTTAACATTGTTTTTACCTCTAACATAACTGATGTGTGGTAATGGATTGATAAATTCTCTTGGGTTCTCGATGCTACCGCTTTTCACTAAGTGACCCCAGAATTGTTTTGAAATCTCAAACTCTTCGTTAATCACTTTCGCTTTTTCGATGTCGATAGAACCATCAGGTTGTAAAACTGTGTAGTTCAACTCACATAATGCTGCATGACCCGTACCAGCATTATTTCTTTCGTTTGAACTTTCGATTGCAGGACGATCCAAGCGTTCGTAAACGTGGATATTCCAGTCTGGCTCAATTTCTTTTAACATTGAACCAAATGTTGTGCTAAGTACACCGGCTCCAATTAAAACGATGTCTTTACTATTAGACTTAGCCATTGGTTTCACCTCTCCAAAAATTGTAAATGTGTATCATCAATATGAAAGTTACATAAAACTGACATATTTCTTTAAAATATCAACGCCATAGATAACTTCCTGTTTTAATTGATACGCTGTAACAAAATACTATAGTTAGTGCTTACATGTATATGTTAAAGCAAGCAGTGGTAAATGTAAATTATAATTATTCATTAACTTTGCAATATATTAAATCTTTTATTCATAGAAGATAAATATCAAATCAATCATAATTATTTGACAACAAATAGCTAACGATTGTTTTAATCTACATTTGGCTTATAGCATTTTAAACCTATACTCTATTTTGATACAATATAAGTGTAAAATCAATCATAAAAAGGAGATTCAATGCCTATGCATCCAAGAAAATCACTTCAATTACCTTTAATATTGTAAATTATTTTGAATCTTGCACTTATAGGCATTGTGATTATCGTTTTAACACATACTGAGTTTCAACTTAATGCCGGTGATAGTAATGTTTTTTTATTAAACTGGGATATTCGAGGTTTAACATCTTATATTTTCTCATTCTTAATACTGGTTGCGCTTGTTTCTAAACTAATTTTAATATTTATAACTAGACGACAAAGAACATCATAAATAAACAAGCAGTCCAGTGCGTATCATCATACCTTACGCATTGGACTGCTTTGCTATGTTTATTGATTGCTATCTTTTTGTTGTTGCCATTTTTCTATTTCAGCATCTCGTAGTTCAACACGACGAATTTTACCTGAGTTTGTTTTTGGTAAGTCGTCAACGAATTCAATCTCTCTTGGATATTTATATGGTGCAACTTCATTTTTAACAAATTGTTGTAGTTCTTTAACTAGCGTATCATCACCCGCAGTATGGTCCTGTAAAATAACGAATGCTTTAACAATATTTCCTCGTATATCATGAGGTTTTGCTACTACAGCACATTCTTTAACGGCTGGATGATTCGTTAACGCATCTTCAACTTCAAAAGGCCCAATCGTATAGCCTGAACTAATAATAATGTCATCTCGACGTCCTTCAAACCAGAAATAACCATCATCATCTACATGAGCTAAGTCACCAGTGATGTAGTATTTACCTGTTTGCGCTTTCGCCGTACGTTCTGGCTCTTTATAATATCCTTTGAAAAGTGCTGGCAAATCAAGTGGTACTGCAATATTCCCTTTCGTATTAGCAGGTACGCTATTCCCCTCATCATCTACTACAGTGACCGAACTATCCGGAATGCCTTTACCCATTGATCCAATCCTTTGTGGTGTATCTTTTAAAAAGCCTATAAGCAAGGTACTTTCAGTCTGGCCATATCCATCTCTTACAGTTAAATTAAAGTATTTCTTGAATTGTTCAACTACTTCTCGATTTAGTGGCTCACCTGCAGAAACGGCACTATGTAAATGCGTTAAGTCATAATCATTTAAGTTCTGTAATTTAGCCATCATACGATATTCTGTCGGTGTACAACATAAAACATTAATTTGATATTTTTGAAGCAATTCTAAGTATGTCTCAGGGCTGAATCTTCCATTAAATACAAAAGCAGTTGCACCTGAACCTAATACAGATAAGAAAGGACTCCATACCCATTTTTGCCAACCTGGTGCTGCTGTTGCCCAAACTAAGTCATCTTCATTAATACATAACCAATGTTTTGGTGCCATTTGTAAATGTGCAAATCCCCATCCATGACAATGTGTAACGGCTTTAGGATTGCCAGTTGTACCAGATGTATATGACAGAATCGCCATATCATCACGCGTCGTATCTGCCATTTCTAGTTTGTTACTTGCGTTTTCTTTTTCAGCTTCAAGTGAAATCCATCCATCTTTTTGACCGGCAATAACAAATTTAGTTAACGCATCATATTCTTTAATTTTTTCAAATTCAACTGTGAATGGCTCTAGTGCAATAACAGCATTTATTTCACCGTGTGTGATACGGTATTGTAAATCTTTAGTTCTTAGCATTTCAGAACATGGAATGATTGCAACACCTAATTTTAAAGCAGCAATATATAATTCATATGTCGCAATAGATCGTGGCATCATAATGAGTACTTTATCGCCTTTAGATAAACCGTGCGATGCTAAAACATTACCTACTTTATTAGACTGTTCAATGAGCTGTTGGTAAGTGACTGATATATCTTCGCCTTCAGTATTATGATATAAAATTGCCTTTTTATCTGGTATGTGGCTATATTTTTCGATTTCCGAAATAATGTTATATTTTTCAGGCGCGAATAGAGCTGACTTTTGCATAACTAACTTCCTTTCATACATCCACTTTTCCTGTGATGAACATTGTAATTTTATAAATGAATTATATATATCATACGCCTATCTTTACAGAATTTTCAATTAAATAGGGTTAAATACCAAAGTCCTCGACACTACGCTTTGACATGACATAGCATTCAAGGACTTTCAAATGATTGAGGGTTGATATCTCGGGCTAGAGCATATCAGCTAATTCAATACGAATATTGTATGATAATTCACGATTAATTATTTTTACATCTGCACCTTTCGAAGTGCCACGATGCTTGTGTGTATGCTTGTACTCAGCTGAATTTTGCCAATGATAAAATGCTTGCCTATTTTCCCACAGCGTAATAATGATATAGTGTCTACCAGCTGTTCTAGGTCTTAAAAACCTTAATGCTTTAAACCCATCAACGTTTTGCAAATGCTTATTACGTTGCAAAAATTTTTGCTCGAATGTTTCTTCTTGTCCTTCGTTAATATATAAATGATTTAACACACATAATGTATCATTTGATAAATCATTTATCGCTTCTAGCACATCGTAATATGCAGTGTCATTATTTTTTTGTATTGTGAGACAATCATCCAGTTCTTCTATTACATAACTTCTATATTCATCATAAATGTTCATAATAAATGCCTTCATTTCATTTATATTTTTGGTCATATTACTTTATATCTATTACTAATTCATTCCCGTATTTATTAATTACAATCATAGTTTGACTTCTTTTTAAAAGATAAGGCTTTGTAAAAAGTATTAATATTCCATACAAATGGGGACAGGCGTCGCCCATTATTTTTGTGTCTTCAATTCCATGATCATTATTTAACATTAGTCATGAAAATAGCCGACAACTTCATCTATGAAATTACCGGCCTTGTATTTTAGCTAACTTTATCTCTAATTTTACGATTTTAATTGATCATACAGAGAAAGTGATCTTTTTACAATTTCTAAAAACTCATGATCTATATTGGACATTTGATGAAAATAAGACAAAATGTTTTCTGTTAGCTTCTCTTGTTTTGGGAATGAATCATCTTCTTTAATCCAAATCGCTAATTCGCCTAATGGTGTTTTATCATCTTTAAATGTTTGTATATATTCGTAAAAGCTCATAGTATTCCTTCTCTCAATTTACTTATATAAATCCTACCACGAAAGCTTTCAAGAAAACACAATTAAATGTCTATTTAGTGAACTTTTTAAGGTTGTACACTCTTTTAATGTCTGTCAATTAGGTCAATTAATCATCACAATGTACAATTAACTCTATTTTCAGTTCATATTCTCACACACCGTTTTTGAACAACACATTAACTTCTCATTTAGATAAAACGCAAAAAAGCCTGGCACCAATACAATAGATGCCAGACTAAAAGTCTACTATATCAATTTATTTAGCGTATGGTTTTACTTCGATTGCACCTTCATTTTCATCATGAACACCATGCTTATAATAATCAATATATTGTGGCTCTAAAGGCTTTCTGCCACGTATAATGTCTGCTGCTTTTTCAGCTAACATTAAAACAGGTGCGTGTATATTGCCATTTGTCGTACGTGGCATAGCTGATGCATCAACTACACGTAAATTTTCCATACCATGAACTTTCATTGTTAACGGGTCAACTACTGCCATTGGATCTGAAGCAGGACCCATTTTAGCACTACAAGATGGGTGTAATGCTGTTTCACCATCTCTACGAACCCAATCAAGAATTTCTTCGTCTGTTTGCACTTCTGGTCCTGGTGAAATTTCTCCACCATTGAATGGATCCATTGCTTTTTGAGATAAGATATTTCTTGCTACACGAATTGCTTCTACCCATTCTTTTTTATCTTCTTCTGTTGATAAATAATTAAAGCGGATACTTGGTTTTTCGAATGGATCTTTAGATTTGATTTTCAAGCTGCCACGAGAGTTTGAATACATTGGTCCTACGTGAACTTGATAGCCATGTGCGACCGCTGCCTTTTGACCATCATATCTTACAGCAATTGGTAAGAAATGGAACATTAAGTTAGGATAATCAACTTCGTTATTTGAACGTACAAATCCGCCACCTTCAAAATGGTTAGATGCTGCTGCACCAGTACGTGTGAAAATCCATTGTAAACCAATAAATGGCATGCGCTTGATATCTAAGCTTGGCTGTAATGATACAGGTTCCTTACACTTATGTTGAATGTATACCTCTAAGTGATCTTCAAAGTTTTCACCCACACCAGGCAAATGAACACGTGGCTCAATGCCTTTTGATTTTAGGAATTCTGAATCGCCGATACCAGACAGTTGTAGTAATTGTGGCGTATTGAATGCCCCACCTGACAAGATGACTTCATTAGCATCGATGGTATGTAGTTTGCCATTTTTCTTATACGTAACACCAGTTGCTCTTCTACCTTCATAATGAATTTCAGTAACAAAGGCACGTGTTTCAACGGTTAAGTTTTTACGCTTCATAGCTGGATGTAAATATGCTCTTGAAGCTGACATTCGGCGACCACGATGTACTTGACTATCGAACGGTCCAAAACCTTCTTGTCTAAATCCATTCACATCAGGTGTTTTATGATAGCCTGCTTCAACACCTGCATCAAAGAATGACTGGAATAAAGGATTCGTTGCTGGCCCTCGTTTTAACTTAATTGGTCCATCATGGCCTCTAAATTTATCATAAGGCGCTGCACCGTATGTTTTTTCTAATTTTTTAAAATACGGTAAACAGTGCGCAAAATCCCAAGTTTCCATACCTTCTGGTTCTGCCCAGCCTTCATAGTCCATTGGATTACCGCGTTGATAAATCATGCCATTAATCGAACTTGATCCACCTAAAACTTTACCTCGGGCATGTGCTACTTTACGACCGCCCATATGTGGTTCTTCATCTGTTGAATAAATCCAATCGTAAAATTTATTGCCTGAAGGGAACATTAACGCAGCAGGCATTTGGATAAATAAATCCCAAAAATAATCACTGCGACCCGCTTCTAATACTAAGACTTCTTTATCTTTATCTTCACTCAGACGATTACCTAGTACAGAACCTGCACTGCCTCCTCCAATGATGACATAATCATATGATTTATTTTTGTTACTCATCGTTATGACCTCCAAAGTTTGTTGTATTTCAAAGTGAGTATTGCATGAAATATTTGTTAGTGGCTGATTGGTTATCGTTGAATTGCTAAACTTAGCTAACCAAAACACTCGATTTTCCTTTTATGATTGTTACTAACAGTCATGAAATAATCTATGATTCATTTTGCGTTTAGTCCAAATTATCAATCAACATTTCGCCACTTATACAAAACAAAGTGAGTGTCTTGTGTTCTTACAATGGCACTCACCTTATCTAATTTTTATTTGCTAAACCAATTCACTAATTGTGGATTTGTATTTGTTAAAATGTGTTTTGAAACAAGGTACTCTTCTAAGCCTTCTTTGCCTAATTCTCTACCGATACCTGATTGTTTGTATCCACCCCATGGCGCTTGTGCAAAATATGGGTGGAAATCATTAATCCACACCGTTCCAAGTTTCAACTTGTTAGCAACGCGTTGTGCTTTTCCAATATCTTTAGAAAATACAGCACCTGCTAAACCATATATAGAATCATTCGCTAATTGAATCGCTTCTTGTTCAGTTTCAAAGCCTTCTACAGTAACGACAGGTCCGAAAACCTCTTCTTGTACAATACGCATTGACGTATCACAATTTGTAATGACTGTTGGCTCGAAGAATAGACCATCTTTTAAATCGTCTCTATCTGGGCGTTTACCACCAACAGCAATTGTTGCGCCTTCTGCTTTAGCTACATCCATATAAGATTCGATTTTATTACGATGTTCTGTTGAAATCACTGGTCCCATTTCAGTATCAGCATCAAAACCATTACCTAATTTGATTTTTTTCACGCGATCAATAAGTGCTTGCTCAAATTTGTCTTTAATACTGTTTTGTACTAATATTCTTGATCCTGCTGAACAAACTTGACCTGCATGGAAATATCCACCATTTAACGCTTGGTCTACCGCCAATTCAAAATCAGCATCATCAAAGATAATGTTTGGATTTTTACCGCCAAGTTCCAAGGCAATATTCGTAACATTATTAGCAGCATTTTTCATAATATGCTTACCAGTCTCAATGCCACCTGTAAATGATACTAGGTCAATCTCTTTATGACCTGACATTACGTCACCAACTTCAGAACCTGCACCAAGAATAAGATTAATTGTTCCTTTAGGGAAACCAACTTCTTCCATTAATTCAAAAACACGTATTGTTGTTAATGGTGTAATTTCACTTGGTTTCATAACTAGTGAACAACCCGTAGCAAGCGCTGGCGCAATTTTCCATGATGCTTGTAATAACGGATAATTCCAAGGTGTAATTTGTGTAACTACACCTACTGGTTCTTTAACAATTTTGCTTTCTGTATCTGGTATTGGTGAATCAATCATTTCGCCACCATCTTTATCTGCTAATCCAGCAAAATACATAAACACATTATGAATATCATCCATATCTGCATATGATTCTTCTAACGTTTTTCCAGTATCTAATGTTTCTAATCGTGCTAACGCTTCGCGATGTTCTTTGATCTTGTCCGCGATGGCACGTACTTTTTTACCTCTTGTTTCAGCAGTTTCTTGCGACCATTCACCAGACTCAAACGCACGTCTTGCAGCTAAGATTGCACGTTCTGCATCCTCTTTTGTCCCTTCAGAAACCGTAAATATCACTTCTTGATTGTAAGGATTGATAATATCTCTTGTATTTTTATTCGCGCTTTCAACCCACTCACCATCAATATATTGACGCTGAGATAAATGTTTTAAAAGTTCCATTCAACAACCTCCGTTAAGTTTGTTAAATTTTTATTTAACGAATTTTACAAACTTATGTTAGCATAGAAATGAAAAATGTGTCAATTTACAAAACAACTCAAGAATTAAGTTTTGTAAGTTCGTTAGATTTTTATTTAACGAAACATTTAACTTTAATGCTTTAAATATTTTTAATGTCTTTTTTTAGAAAAGGTTTTATAATGTATTAGTATTTATTTTAACGTGACCAAAATGATGTACGGAGGTGCAATGATGACTCGTTCTCAGAACAAACAGCAACAATTAGAACAAGCAAAAGATATTGTAATTAATTCAATTGGACAGACAATGGATTTGTATGGCACTAATAGAAGTGTAGGAAACTTATATGGCACTATGGTGTTTGAAGGCAGTATGACGCTTGATGAAATGCGTCATCAATTGCAAATGAGCAAACCAAGTATGAGTGCTGGCGTTAAGAAATTGCAGGAATTTGATATTGTTAAACAACAATTTACGAGAGGAAGCCGCAAACAACATTTTATCGCCGAGAAAGACTTTTTCATCTTTTTCCGAAACTTTTTCACTAAAAAATTTCAGCGTGAAATTGATATCAATGTCGAAGCAGTAAAAGATGCTCAAGCTATTATCAATCCATTACTTGAAAGCAGTGATTTAACTGAAGCTGAAACACAAGAGGCACACAAAATTAAAGCTCAGCTTGATCATACACATGTTTATTACGAATGGTTAGAACAGTTAACCGAAGCGATTGAAAGCGGTGAAATTTTTAAATATTTCCCAATTCCAGAACAGTCTTCTGATTCTAAAAATTAAAATTGACTCAAACAACGACAATGATGATTATGCATGATGAAAACAATGCAATAGGTCCACGAAATAAACGGTAATTTCTATCTCAATAAATAGAAATTACCGTTTTTGCTTAATATCACGATTAATCATATACTTATAAAATTCAAAATCTTATGCATCATTAATTGAATTATAAATTATCGTCTTGTTCTTCTTCTGATACTTGAACGATTCGCAATGAGCGACGTTCAACTTCTTTTAATTTTTCAGCCCGCGTTTCAAGTTTAATTCTATCGCGTCCTAAAATGATTAAAAATGATATCATCATGAAAATAAAAATAACAATTAATGGCACACTTGCCAGTATTGATGCAGTTTTCAATACTTCTAATGCACGTTCACCACCAACTAGCATCAATGAAAATGGCAATAAGCACAATGCAAACGCCCAGAATAAACGATTGGCACGTAATGGTTCGCCTACCACTTTTTTCTGAGATGCTGCCGCTAAAATATATGAACCCGAATCAAATGTTGTTGCTAAGAATAAGAAAGCAGATACTAAGAATAGTACAATCATCAATGATGGGAATGGTAAATGATGCACCACTTCAATAATGGTTGCCTCTGTACCATGTGTATTTAAATATTGTGTTACATTAAACTGTCCAGAAATTTGTAAATACACAGCATAGTTACCAAAAATACCAAAGAATAATACGCATCCAAGCGTTCCATAAATAATTGTTCCTAGCACGACTTCTTTAAGGCGTCGACCTTTTGAAATTCTAGCGATAAATAAACCGATAAATGGCGCATATACTAACCACCATGACCAGTAGAATATTGTCCAGTCTTGTGGGAAATTCGTTTCTTTTCGACCTTTAATACCACCGAATGGTTCTAACCATGTTGCCATATGGAAGAAATCTCTCAACATATTTCCGAACCCTGTCACTGTCGTTTCCATAATAAAAACAGTCGGTCCAATAATAAATATAAAGGCTAAAAGTACAAATGATAGCCAAACGTTGATATCACTTAACTTTTGAATACCTTTTTTCAATCCTGTATATGAACTAATGGCAAATATAACCGTGATTGTTAATAAAATGGCCGAACGTAAAATCATATTTTTACCATCTAAACCAGTTAATCTTTCTATGCCTGCAGAAATTAATGGCACACCTAACGCTAGTGATGTTGCCGCACCACCTAGCAATCCAAAGATAAATAAGATATCTACAACTTTACCTACAAATTTATCTGTTTGACCTTTTAAAATCGGGCGACAAGCTTGACTAATTTTATACACCGGTTGTTTTTTAACAAACACTAAATAACCAATTGGTAATGCTGGTAAAACGTAAATAGCCCAAGCAATTGGTCCCCAGTGGAACATACCATATTGCGTCGCATATTGGAGTGCTTCATCACTCATACTTTTCGCGCCATTTGGTGGAACTTGATAGTAAAAAGCCCATTCAATAACGCCCCAGTATAAAATATCAGAGCCTATGCCTGCACAAAACAGCATTGCCGCCCATGTAAATGTATTAAATTCTGGTTTATCACTTGCTTTACCAAGTGTGACATTACCATATTTACCAAATGCGATATACATTACAAAGCAAAAAATCGCCAGCCCCATAAATAAATATATCGAACCAATTGAATCAGAAATGGCACTATTAATACCAGTGATGATATCTTCACTTGCTTTTGGAAAAGCCATCATAGGTATAACTGCAAAAAGAAGTACAGCTACTGTCCCTATAAAGGTCGTCCAGTCCATAACTTTCTCTTTTTTCAATTGTGCTCCCCCTAATTATTAATTTTATGAATCCTGTTTCGATTTATCTCAAAATGTAATAATTATATTGATTCACAAAATTGACAATAACTAATATTTAATAATAATGCAAATTTCATACAATTTGAAAGTTGGCAATTATTGAATATTTATATAATTTTTCTCGTAATAAACAAAACTTTAATAGCGCTAAAACAACTGTGTTAAGTTATGATTTAACGAATTTAACAAATTTTACTAGGATGGCATTTAAGAATATTTATACGTTATTAACGAATATTTATTTATTGTAAAACGCTACCAAAAAGTTAGACTTCCTTCCCACTAAAGTACCACTTTTCTCTTTCAACTTTTTTTAAAATGTATATGCAACTTTTAGTATTAGTATCAAAATGATTGTTAGGTCATATTCTATCAATATGTTTTTCTAAAGAATTGCTTTTATCAACTTTCAATTATGTGCCTAACCTAAAAAGAAGCCAAGGCAACGGATGTTACCTTGACTTCTAATACATATTCAACTAACAATATATTCAATCATACGCGCATGCGAGAGTGATTGTTGTACATCTATAATGCGTTGATTTAAAGAACCTTTATATGGTAAATCAGGTTTGAATAAGTGTTGTATAAATAGCCCATCTACTAAAACGTCAATGTATGATAATAACTCTCGACGTTCTGTACAATCATTTGCTAAATATTCATATAAAAATCCAGTCCATACCCAAATTGTCTTTGTATTTCCAAAACGTGCTCGAAATGCTTTGACAAGATTTAATGTAATATCCAAATTACAAAATGGTTCGCCACCTAATAGACTTAGCCCAGATATATAATCATGATCGCAATCATCTAATATTTCTGCTAATATTTTATCAGTGTATTTCTCGCCATATCTGAACTTTTGTGAGGCTTTGTTGTAACATCCAACACAATTAAATGGACATCCTGATACATAAACACTGCATCTTACTCCTTCACCGTCAACAAAGCTATTTGATTCTATTTTAGCAATATAACCTTGCCCTTGTTTAATGTCTAAAAGTGTCATTCTTTAGGCGCTTTCATATGTTTTACTCGTGCGCAAATTTCTTTATGACGGCCTTTAATTACTGGACGTTGAACTGGATTGCCTAAGTAACCACATGTTCGTTTAACGACATCAACTGTTTTAGGATTATCATTGCCACAGTTCGGGCATTTAAATCCTTTTTCAGTAGCTTCAAAATCTCCATCGTAATCACATTCATAACAATGATCAATCGGAATATTTGTACCTAAGTAACCAACTTTGTCATAAGAGTAGTCCCATACTGCTTCTAGTGCTTTCAAATTGTGTTGCAGTTTCGGATACTCACAATAGTGAATGAAACCACCACTCGTATAATAAGGATAATCTTTTTCAAAATCTAACTTTTCAAAAGGTGTAACATCTTTACGTACATCATAATGGAAAGAGTTTTGGTAATATCCTTTATCTGTAATGTCTTTAATATCTCCAAATCTCTCTTGGTCTAAACGACAAAAACGATCCGTTAGCGATTCACTCGGCGTACTGTAAATACTGAACCAAATGTCATATAATTCTGTCCATTTCGTTTGATAACGTTTCATTTCTTTAAGAATTTCAAGCGTAAATGCTTTTGCTTCTTGAGATGTTTCCCAGTTTGGACCATAGAAAACAGTAGCTGTTTCATACAACCCTATATAGCCCATTGAAATCGTTGCACGTTTATTTTTAAATAACTCAGCAACATCATCTGTTTCTTTTAATTTATAGTTAAAAGCGCCACTTTTATATAAAATTGGTGCGTTATTCGGTACAGCATCTTTCAAACGATTTATACGATAAAGTAATGCATCATGTAACACATCGATACGTTCATAAAAGATTTCCCAGAATTTCGTCATATTACCGGCAGATTCTAATGCCATTCTAGGTAAATTAAGTGTAACAACACCAAGATTACAACGACCATTATTTTCAAAATGACCTTCCGCATCTTTCCAACTTGGTAAAAATGAACGACAACCCATTGGCGCTTTGAAATCACCTAATATTTCTACGAGTTTGTCATAATTTAAAATATCTGGATACATACGTTTCGTTGAACACTTTAATGCTAATTGTTTAATGTCATAGTTCGGATCTTGCGGACTAAAGTTGGTTCCTTTTTTAATTGAAAATACAAGTTTCGGGAAAATCGCTGTCGTGCGGTCTTTTCCTAAGCCTTTGATACGAGTATTTAAGATAGCTTGTTGAATTTTGCGACTTAAATGATCTGTACCTAAGCCGAATCCTAATGTTACAAAAGGTGTCTGTCCATTAGATGTATATAAGGTATTAATTTCATATTCTAAACTTTCAATCGCATCATTGATGTCTTTAGTGACTTGTTGATCAACATAACGATCAATTTCAGATTCTTTGACAAATTGCTTTGCGATATTCCTATGTTGTTCTTCATTATGTCGTGCATATGTACTAAGTAATTCGTCAACGCGGTCAACCGTACAGCCACCATATTGACTGCTAGAAACATTGGCTATAATTTGTACAAGCTGCGCTGATGCAGTTTGTATTGATTTTGGTGAAGTTACATTCGCGTTGCCTATTTCAAATCCATTATGTAGCATATTTTTAGCATCTATTAAACAACAGTTTGTTAATGGTTGGAATGGATGATAATCTAAGTCGTGAAAATGTATGTCCCCTCTTTGATGTGCATCTGCAACATGCTTTGGTAATAAATGATTTAATGCGTAAGATTTAGAAACGATACCTGCTGTTAAATCTCTCATTGTTGAAAATGTATCACTATCTTTGTTGGCATTTTCGTTAACAATAGCAGGATCTTTAGAAATCAAACCCGTTAATGCTTCTTCGATTTGATTCATTTTACCCCTTCTTCCTATATATTGTGTCTACTCATTACGTTATACCACTATATATAGTATTTTCAAATTTTTATTAGTCTGTTAACTAAAACGTCACAAAGTTATTAACATTTAGTGAAATTCATATTTCTACACAATTATTTCATTAATTTTTAAAATTGTTCTCGAATCGTTCCGTCATTTCGACATCTTTATGCAACTATTATTTCATTTTGTAACGGGAGCATAGTTTCTATTTTTTCATACTTAAATCGTCACAATTCCCATCAACATTGCAATTACTAACATAACGATGGCGAATCCCCAAATCCAAAAGAATGCATACTTAATATACGTGCCCATGTTTGCCTCTGCTAAACCAATTGCCAACCATAAGGCTGGTGAAAACGGACTGACAAATGTACCTATAATATTCCCTATGACCATTGAATAAGCAGTTGATACAGATGGTACACCAAATTGCCCTGCTGTTTGTTCGACGATCGGTAACACAGCAAAATAATAAGCGTCTGTGCTAGTTAATAAATCTAATGGTACGCCAAGTAAACCTACAATAATATGCAAGTATGGTCCTACTTCTGCAGGAATCACTTTGATTAAATTCGTCGCAATCGCTTTAAGCATACCGGTTTCATTTAGTACACCTAAAAACATACCTGCTGCAATAATCACTGCAGCCATCATTAATGCATTCGGCGCATGCGCTCTTAATCGCTCCATTTGTTCATCCACTGATTTAAAATTAATAACAAGCGCCAATGAGACACCTATCATGAATGCAAATTCAGGTGGCGCAATATTTATTAACATCGCTAGAATAACAGCTAAAGTTAAAGCTGTATTCACCCATTTTATCCATGGTTTTGTTCGTGCACGTCCTTTTACAGGAAACCTTACATCTTGATCTCGTTCATATACTTCAACTAATTTATGTACATCTATATCTTGTGTTTGCGGTAATTCATTTCTCTCTATTGCTTTTTTGATACGTTTTTGTTCTTTCCAAGATAAACCGCAAATAACATAACAAGAATGAAACCTATTATTTGAATAGGTATTAATCCAAACCATAATTCATTGACACTTTTAGCTTTTAAAACAGCAGCTACCCGCGCCATCGGACCTCCCCAAGGTACCATGTTCATAATCGCCGCGCTTAATGCTAATAGTAGAATCAATAAATATTTATTCATATTTAACGCTTTATATAAAGGTAATAAGGCAGGAATAGAAAGCAAAAATGTTACCGCACCGGCACCATCTAATTGGGCTATTGTGCCAATTAAAGCTGTCATTGCACAGACAATAATGACATTGCCTCGTGTCATTAATATTAAGCGTTTGACAAGCGGCTTGAATAAACCACTATCGTTCATGATGCCAAAGAAAATAATGGCAAAGATAAACATAATAACAACGTTGATGACTTGATCTAACCCTTTAGCAAAAAATCCAACCAAATCTGTCACACTATATCCTAAAATCATTGCCCCTAAGCAAGGTATGATTGTCATACCTACAACTGGATTTATCTTTTTGGCAATGAGTAAACCTACAATTGAAATAATAATAATGAGCCCCATTACTGTTAACCACATATTATCACTATTCATATTATTTTCTCCCTCCACTTTTAATACAATTTACATAATCCCCCTCTTTAACTTAAATATAATAATTAATATAATTTTTTA
>OBZE01000099.1_pt1 | contig 68311 bp, 47 predicted proteins | sample 1476901 | NCBI WGS metagenome assembly OBZE01 (sample SAMEA2580235, study PRJEB22360) | human gut metagenome | biome: human gut; feature: human-associated habitat; material: faeces | place: Denmark | collected 2008/2010 | reverse complement strand
AGTTCCACACTTCTTCAACATCAACTGCTGTAGCAAAATAGGCATTGGCAGGCTTACCTGTAACATGATTTAAATCTACAGCCATAGTGCCATAAGTTAGTGGACTTTGATGTTCAATGTCGATATTAACGGGTACCATTGTAAACAATTCTGGTTGTAACAAATACAAAATTGTACAAGCATCATGTATTGGACCACCGTCCATATTAAAGTGAGTCTTGTATGTCTTCTTAAAGAATTGCAATAATTCTACGACGAACTGTGCAACAGGATTATTGATACTTTCAAAGCGTTCAATCACGTGTTCATCGGCTAAAACTTGATGTGTTACATCTAAACCAAACACATTTATAGTAATCCCACTTTCAAAAACACGCTTCGCTGCTTCAGCATCTACCCAAATATTGAATTCTGCTGTAGGCGTCCAATTTCCAAATGTACCACCACCCATCAAAGTAATAGATTCAATATGCTCAGCGATTCTTGGCTCACGAATCAATGCCGTTGCTACATTCGTAAGAGGACCTGTCGCTACAATTGTTACAGGTGTATCACTCGTCATCACTTTGTTAATAATCACATCTGATGCTGGCATTGCAACTGCTTGACGTGATGGTGTCGACGGTAGTTTCGGACCATCTAATCCAGATTCCCCATGTATTTCAGAAGCAAAGGCAACTAGTTTAATTAACGGCCTATCCGCACCTTTCGCTACTACTATATCTTGGCGTCCCATAATATCTAATACGTTCAAGGCGTTTGTCGTGTTCTTGTCAACTGATTGATTACCTGCGACTGTGGTTACAGCTAATATCTCTAGTGGACTGTCAATTGCCCCCGCTAAAATTAATGCTATTGCATCATCGTGTCCTGGATCACAATCCATAATAATCTTTCTTTTCATTATATATATCCACCTTTCTTAAGTTGTTATCGATAGCTTATGTATATTTATTTATGTGGTGAATCATGTTTATTTTGAAAAATAGTTTTAACTTTCACATAGTTTTGGATACAAACACTATTTATCTATTTTATGGCTTATAAATTTATCCGATATGCCTTGTCACCCCACCTCGCTAAAAAATAGGATGTCTACAGAACTATACCGACTTTTGTCAACTCATTTTCACCACAATATAAACAGCAATTTATATGATTGTTACATGATTCAAACAATTTTTACGAAAAATATTTTCATACACAGAATATATATTGATATTAAATTTCTCAAAAGCTATATTGAGAATAATTAGGAGGGATGTTGATGAAATCTTTATTTGAAAAAGCACAGCAGTTCGGCAAGTCCTTTATGCTACCTATCGCAATCTTACCAGCTGCAGGTCTATTGTTGGGTATCGGTGGTGCATTAAGTAATCCAAACACCGTTAAAGCATACCCTATTTTAGATATTACCTTATTACAAAATATTTTTACATTAATGTCAGCTGCAGGTAGTATTGTTTTCCAAAATTTACCAGTCATCTTTGCAATTGGTGTCGCAATCGGATTATCTAGAAGCGATAAAGGTACTGCAGGTTTAGCTGCACTGCTCGGTTTCTTAATTATGAACGCAACTATGAATGGCTTATTAACTATCACGGGCACATTGGCAAAAGATCAGCTTGCACAAAATGGACAAGGCATGGTGCTCGGTATACAAACGGTTGAAACCGGTGTTTTTGGCGGGATTATCACAGGTATTATGACCGCAATACTTCACAACAAATATCACAAAGTGGTATTACCACCGTATTTAGGTTTCTTTGGTGGCTCTAGATTTGTCCCTATTGTCACAGCATTTGCCGCAATCTTTTTAGGTGTATTGATGTTTTTCATTTGGCCAAGCATACAAGCCGGCATTTATCATGTGGGTGGATTTGTAACGAAAACAGGTGCCATCGGTACTTTTGTTTATGGCTTCATCTTAAGATTGTTAGGTCCACTCGGTTTACATCATATTTTTTACTTACCATTTTGGCAGACGGCACTTGGTGGTACTTTAGAAGTCAAAGGTCACTTAGTTCAAGGTACGCAGAACATCTTCTTTGCTCAACTTGGTGATCCAGATGTGACGAAGTATTATTCAGGTGTGTCACGCTTTATGTCAGGCCGTTTTATTACGATGATGTTCGGCTTATGTGGTGCCGCACTTGCAATTTATCACACGGCTAAACCTGAACATAAAAAAGTTGTCGGCGGTTTAATGTTATCCGCTGCACTCACTTCATTTTTAACAGGTATTACCGAACCTTTAGAGTTTAGTTTCTTGTTTGTCGCACCTATTCTTTATGTAATCCATGCCTTCTTTGATGGATTAGCATTTATGATGGCAGACATTTTCAACATTACAATTGGTCAAACCTTCAGTGGAGGCTTTATCGATTTCTTACTTTTTGGTGTGCTACAAGGTAATAGTAAAACAAACTACCTATATGTCATACCTATTGGAATTGTGTGGTTCTGTTTGTATTACATCGTTTTCAGATTCTTAATTACGAAATTTAATTTCAAAACACCTGGTCGTGAAGATAAAGCTGCAGCACAACAAGTTGAGGCTACTGAAAGAGCACAAACTATTGTTGCTGGTTTGGGAGGCAAGGATAACATTGAAATCGTTGACTGTTGTGCAACGAGACTACGCGTTACACTTCATCAAAATGACAAAGTCGATAAAGTACTACTCGAAAGTACTGGTGCCAAAGGTGTAATCCAGCAAGGCACTGGTGTGCAAGTAATTTACGGTCCTCACGTTACAGTTATCAAAAATGAAATTGAAGAATTGCTCGGGGATTAAGACTAACCGAAATATCAACAGAACTAATGGCAACGATGTACGGAGTAAGAAGTGACATCGCTGCTTTTATTTTTAATGTTGCATTTGAAACATTAAGTTCATCATGCACTGTAGTGAGTCCGCAAATCGCCTCTGCTAGACAATCATCTTAATGCTATGATTAAAGCTTAAGTGCCAGATTTAAATTTAATTTCAACAACGACTTTCACTACATTAAAAATAGGGCTACTCGACACGTATAGTTGTATCAAATAGCCCTTTATACAATTTTTTGGGGTAAGGTTTTACAATTTTTGGAATGGTATAGATTTTATAAAAAGTTATTTAAGTTCTTCTGCTTCAGCCATAATATCTTTTAATGTTTTAGCTGAATGTGCGAACTTGCTTTGTTCTTCGTCGTTTAATGGGATTTCTACGACGTTGCGAATACCGTTTCTATTGATGACTGCTGGAACACCAATATAAACATCTTCTTCATCATATTCGCCTTCTAATAATGCTGATACAGTCAATACAGCATCTTCATTTCTGAAAATCGCTTCAGTAATTCTAGCTAATCCCATTGCAACACCATAATAAGTGGCACCTTTAGCTTGAATAATGTCATATGCTGCATCACGTGTTTGAACAAAAATTTGTTCAATTTTCGCTTTGCCCTCAGGACGTTGTTCAAGTAATGTCTTCAAAGGTTGACCCGCAATATTAGCGTGTGACCATACTGGTAATTCAGTGTCACCATGTTCACCAATAATTTGAGCATCGACGCTACGTGGCGCAACATCGAACGCTTCGCTTAACAATAATCTAAAGCGTGCAGAGTCTAAAATTGTACCAGAACCTATAACACGTTCTTTAGGTAAACCAGAGAATTTCCATGTTGCATACGCTAAAATATCAACAGGATTTGTAGCTACCAAGAAAATACCATCAAATTTTGATGCCATTACTTCACCAACAATTGATTTGAATATTTTCAAGTTTTTAGATACTAAATCTAAACGTGTTTCTCCAGGTTTTTGTGCAGCACCAGCACAGATGACAACTAGATCCGCATCATGACAATCACTGTATTCGCCAGCTTTCACACGAACTGTTGTTGGAGAATATGGTGTGGCATGTTTTAAATCCATAACATCTCCTCGAACTTTTTCAGCGTCTAAATCAATGATGACTAATTCATCAACAATGCTTTGGTTCACTAATGAAAATGCGTAGCTTGAACCTACTGCACCATTACCTATTAATACAACTTTGTTCCCTTTAAATTTGTTCATTACAAAAACTCCCTTATGATTAATTCACTAACATACGTGTAGTTTCAAATATGTTAGTTTAATGCTGCTTATTGACGATACAAAAGCAAATAAACATCTCTTTTATTTTCAACGCATAACTTAAAAGGTCATGTGTCATCCGCTTTTAAGTTTGTGATTTATTTCACATATAAAATGTAACATGCATTAAGTACTGGGTCAATATTAAATTGTGATTTATTTCACATTTTATTTTAATTTTTACACCTTTTTAATTTGTATACGATTACATCTTAGATGTCTTTAGTCTTCGTACTTCGCCAGTGATTATTTACACTTTCACATTTTTATTATCATGTTTACTTTTTTCTAAGAAAACAACAATGTTTTTTGAATTAGTCAAATAAATGCGCGCAATCGTCGGTGTACAAACAGACAATTGTACACAATGCTTATTGATAAGTATTTAAAAAATTAAAAATGTCATACAATTATCAAATTTGCCATTTTATTTATATTTTCTCAAACCAATTAATTGAATATCGGAATTTTTAGTAGAATAATCAAAATAGACAGATTAAAGGAGGAGTATCATGCTTACAGAACAAGAGAAAGACATTATCAAACAAACGGTGCCATTGCTTAAAGAAAAAGGAACAGAAATTACGTCAATCTTTTATCCAAAAATGTTTAAGGCACATCCTGAACTTTTAAATATGTTTAATCAAACGAACCAAAAAAGAGGCATGCAATCTTCAGCATTAGCACAAGCTGTAATGGCCGCAGCGGTTAATATCGATAATTTAAGTGTTATTAAACCAGTTATTATGCCAGTTGCATATAAACACTGCGCACTACAAGTTTATGCTGAACATTATCCAATTGTGGGGGAAAATTTATTAAAAGCCATTCAAGACGTGACAGGATTAGAAGAAAATGACCCTGTCATTCAAGCTTGGGCGAAAGCATATGGCGTTATTGCGGATGTGTTCATCCAAATTGAAAAAGAAATTTATGATCAAATGATGTGGATTGGTTTTAAACCATTCAAAATTACCAATATTAAACAAGAATCTGAAGACATTAAATCATTTACAGTTGAAACTGATGCATATGACTTTAGTCAATATGTACCAGGCCAATACATCACAGTTGATGTTTCTAGTGATAAACTTCCATATAGAGCTAAACGTCACTATTCTATCGTATCAGGTGATAAAAATCATTTAACCTTTGGCGTTAAACGTGATGTCACAACAGAACATGAAGGCGAAGTTTCAACAATTTTACACGATGAGATTAAAGAAGGCGATATGATTAATTTAGCTGCACCTGTAGGTGGATTCGTATTAGAGAATACGACTGAACCACAACTTTTCTTAGGTTCAGGTATTGGCGTCACACCTTTAGTAGCAATGTATGAAGCTGCCTCTGCCAAAGGTTTAGATACTCAGATGGTTCAAGTTGCTGAAAATGAACAACATTTACCTTTCAAAGACAACTTCAACAGTATTGCAAATCATTATGACAACGCTAAATTATATACCCACTTAAAAGGCGAACAAGGTTATATCGGTGCTGAAGAATTAAAAGCATTTTTAGCAAATAAACCTGAAATTTATATCTGTGGTGGTACAAAATTCTTACAATCTATGATCGAAGCACTTAAATCTTTAAATTACGATATGGATCGCGTACACTACGAAACATTTATTCCAAGACTAAGCGTTGTAGTATAACTGAGAAAAGAGGTTAGTGCTCATATGAAACTTAATCAACGTTACGTTAAAGTATTTGCATTATATTTCGCGAGTATTGTTACCGCAAATATTGTTGTCAAAAATAACAATTTAATCAAAACATTGATTCAAACACTTGCCGGTTACACCGTCTTTGCAGTTGGTTTGAAGTATTTAACTAAACGTAAAAATAAATGACATCTATACAAAAACAGCTATGACTTTACTTTGTCATGGTTGTTTTTTAATTGGGAGTGGGACAGAAATAATATTTTCGCAAAATTTATTTCGTCGTCCCACCACAACATGCATTGATGTATGCTCACTGAATTTCATAAGAAAGGAGTTCACAAGATGACCGTAGATATTGGACGGATTTATGACAATAAAGATAATACAGACGCTATTCGTATCCTAGTCGATAGAGTCTGGCCAAGAGGTATTTCGAAAAGAACTGCTAACCTAGATTATTGGTTAAAAGACATTGCCCCTTCTACTGAGTTACGACAATGGTTCCAACATGATCCTAAACTTTATGGTGCTTTTAAAGAAAAATACGAAAAAGAATTGCGTGACAATGAGACGCAAAAAGAAGCTTTTGAAAAATTAAAGGCAATTGTAAATCAACATCATCATGTTCTATTGTTATATTCAGCAAAAGATACTAAACATAACCAAGCTGTAGTACTACAGCAGTTGCTCAATACTTAGATATATATGTTTATCGTGGATCACTATACATGTCGCTAACTTCATTTCTAATATTTATTTTTAAAAAGTGTAATTACTACAATTAATTGAACTTTAATAATTACTGAACTTGAACAACATTTTACTTCAACAAAATAAAGTTTTAAAATATTAATTGTTGGGTTTTACATAGTAATTAGAAAGAGAGTGTTAATGAAATGAAGTTTAAAAGACTAGCAACTATATTTTCAGCAGTATTAGTGTTATCAGGATGTGGCTCAATGCATTCATCTGGCAAAGACTTAAATATTTCGTTACCGTTAAAAACAAAGTCTATTGCACCTTATGAAACAGATGTACCAGTTAAGATCGGTGCTGCAGAATCATTATTTAAAACAAATGATCAAGGAAAAATAGAAAAAGTATTAGTGAAATCGTATCATCAACCAAATGATACAACGTTAGATATAGAATTAAAAGATAATATTAAATTTCAAAACGGTCAAAAATTGACTGCAGAAAAAGTGAAATCTAGCCTTGAAAATAGCATGAAAAAAAGCGACTTGGTCAAATATTCATTACCAATATCATCAATTACCGCTAAAGGTCAAAAACTAACAATTAAAACCAGTTCCGCTTACCCTGAACTTGTATCTGAATTAGCTAATCCTTTTATGGCAATTTATGATACAGATGCTAAATCAGATGTTAATCAAACTCCTGTTGGTACAGGCCCTTACCAAATTAAAGATTATAAGCAATCTCGAAAAATATCATTGTCGAATTTTAAGGACTATTGGCAAGGTAAACCGAAACTTGATCATATTACTGTGACGTACCAAGAAGACGGCAATAATCGCGTCAGAAATTTAGAATCTCAAAAAGATGATTTAATAACTGATGTCCCAGTTAATAAAGTTCAAGACATAGAAAATAATCAAAATTTAAAAGTGTCAAAAGAATCTGGATTTAGAACTTCTTTACTTATGTATAATCATACTAATAAAAAAATGACTAAATCCGTTCGTGAAGCATTAGATCATATCATTGATAGACAAGGTATTGCAGATCATATTTATCAAGGTTACGCGAAACCTGCAACGAGTCTATTTAATGATAAAATTCCATATATTAAAGAACCTAAGTTAACCAAACAAAATATCGAACAAGCAAAAACGTTATTAGCTAAAGATGGTTACACAAAAGAACACCCTTTAAAAATTAAGTTAATTACGTATGACGGTCGTCCAGAGCTATCGAAAATTGCGCAAGTATTACAATCAGATGCTAAAAAAGCAAATATTGAAATCGACATTAAAAGTGTTGATGACATAGAAGATTACTTAAAAGACCGTTCTGCATGGGATGCAACAATGTATAGTTTCGGAACGATTCCTCGTGGAGATACAGGCTATTTCTTTAATCAAGCATATAAAAAAGATGGTGCTATTAATAAAGGAGACTACAATAATAACAACGTTGATGATTTAATTAATCAATTGAATCATACTGTAGATGTTAAGGAACGTCACAATATTTCTAATGATATTATTAAATTATCAAGTCGAGATGTACCTAACAGTTATATTGCTTACAACGATCAAATAGTTGCTGCTAACTCTAAGGTTAAAAATTATAAAGTAACACCTGAAGGTATCTATTTAATCGATTATCGAACTACGATTGAACGATAAGGGAATGTGGGACATTGATTTATGTCTCAGCCCCGCTTCAATAAAAACCACGCCGAAGTCATTCTAGATGATGATGGCGTGGTTTAATTTGCTTATATGATTGTATTACTTTCTGTTTGATGAATTTCAATAAAATGATTATTACATACTTTCAGCGAATCATGTTCATTTTATATAAACCTAATTGTCACTATTTGTTTAACGTGAAACACTTTTTTAACTCCAAAAAGTATTCCACTTCCACTCTTTTAAAGACAAATTATAAAAATAGCTTATGTCACAAACATATGTGCAACATAAGCTTTAATTATTATTCGTCTACTTTTTTCTGTTGTTCTTTAAATTCTTTCTGCAGTAAATTCACTTGTTTTAAACCTGCCCCCATTAAAATGAATACAAGTATCCACACAATAACGATTAAAATAAATATTTTCAACGTATCACTGCCAAGTATAGTTAAAGATGTATCCCAAATGCCATGTAAACCAACGGCTGATAAAAAGAATATTAAAAAGCGTTTATCAAATATATCTTTGAATTCAAAGCCATGCTGTTCTTTCGCAATAACTATTGCAGCACCAACAATCGCTGACCAAACTAAATGACCACCAATCGCAGTCCACGCACGTGTGAAGACAATATCTAATAATGGGACATTTTCCCCTAAAGCGAAATTCAAAATATAACCTGCTGATTCAAAAACTGCGAACCCTGCACCAATAGCAGCACCGATTAATAATCCATTCAAAATCTTATTTGTTTTCAATTTATTGACGAAATAAACAATAATGAGCGCTTTTCCAGTTTCTTCAACTAATCCTACTAAAAATGCATCGAAAAATGTTAAAGAACCAAACCTTTCGAATTGATCACTAAAAACGACAAATCTATATAATACCATCGTACTTAGTAATGAAAATACTCCGCCAATAAAGAACATGATAATAACTTCAAAAATGCTAATATTTTTAAACGCATTTGATTCATAAAAAAAGAACAAACCCGATAATGGTACTGTTAAAGCCCCTATAAAAATGAGACCCGGAATCGCGTTAGTGTTATTAAAAATTGCTGCCATGACCCATAATCCAATAAATGTTACTGTGAAAGCGATGAATACTCGAGAAAAGAGCCATGGCTTCCCCCATTCTTCTGATATGTCACAAATTGCTGGCGTAGTTTTAGCAGTACCCGCAATAAATATTTCATCTGCTTCGTTTTTAGTATGTGGCTTAAATACTTCAGAAAACATATCTTTTAAATTAAGATTTAAGCTTTCATCATTGCCAGCTAGTCTACCGATTGATTTGGTTGCATTATCAAATAAACTTCTTGCTTCATTTTTTAAATCTGTATTTTGCGCTGTTTCATGCGCTTTGGCTTCCATTTGTTTATCGATAGATTCATTATGTATGTCGGATGTCTTAGTAGATTGTGTACTTGCTGATGACATCCCTTCTTCACCTGTATTAGGTGCAACTGATTGCGTTTGTGTTGTCTCTTCTTTTTCTGTATTTCTTTGATGATTAAGACCTTCCATAGACTAACCTACTTTCACTTTTCATAATAAAACTATTTTAATTTAATATTGATGGATTTTCCATATATTTATATAACTACTTTGTTCGATTGTGTACATTCGTTTTTTTTACTCATTTTAAAATACAACTCACATCTTACGCTTGAGTAATAAAATCAAGTATTCGGAAAATGGCCTGCCTATTCTGTTTAGGCACCTCAAAGGCTAATATGTCCTCCGCCGATTGCTCTAAAATAGAATGATTGATGTATTGGGCATCATTTAGTACTATTTCTCTGACATCGTCTGGACCAGGCTCAAAATGAAATTGTAATCCAATCACATGATGATCGATGATAAATCCTTGGTTTCTAATATGGTTCCCCGAAAATAATAATTCTGCTTGTTGCGGTATTTGAAACATATCTTCATGCCAATGTAGTGCCTTCAATCGACTTGGTATATTCGGAATGATTTCTGATTCTAAGTAAACATCATCCCAACCTACTTCCTTTACTGGTGATTTTAACACCGCATAACCTAATGCTTTCGAAATTTGTTGTGCACCAAAGCAAGCACCATAAATTGGTTTGTTTTGTGCCATCAATACTAAAATTAATTGGCGCTCTGATTGAATCCAAGGCATCTCATCGTCTGGATTCATTGGCCCACCAAGTATCACTAACATATCCGTTTCTTCCGCAAGAGGTAGCACGCCATCATTCATATATGGATGATAAATATAGACTTCGTGCCCTCTTTCCTTCGCCCACTCACCTATGTATCCAACACCTTCATTTGGTGTATGTTGTAAAACATTGACTCTCATATGTTTAACATCTCCTTCAACTCTCCAATGATTTTATCAGTTACATTATACACCACTAATTGTACGCTGATCACCCTCGCCTTACTGATGCATCAAAATGATAATTAGTCTTTGCATTTTTTAAATAAACATGGGTTACTTTTTATATTCCGAGCAATATTTTTATATAAGTATTTTAATGATATTCAATTCATTACAAACCCTTGATATTACAATTGTTATCGACTATTAAAATGTGTCTATACTGTGTCTATTATCAGAATAAAAAGATATTTCTAATTGATTTTAAACGTCGTTATGTTATATTTCTTGTAAGGGTTTACACAAAGTGTAAAAACGCTATATTTTATCAAATGTGATGGAGGTGACTTGCTTGAAACAAATCACATGGCACGACTTACAACATATCATTAAAGATGATGATGTGATTGGTTTACCAGCATTAGCTGTAGCCAACTTACCCGCCGAAGTTCTACGTGCTGTGTTAGCGCAACATGACACATATCATACGCCCAATGATTTAACATTTATATTAGCGAATGATATCCATAGTTTAGGTGTCGCACCGGATTTAGATGATTTTATAGAACGTCGCATGATTAAACGTGTCATTATGAGCATTTTAACGGCTTCTTCCAAAACGGCACAAGCAATGAAAAATAATGACATTGAAGCTTATTTTTTGCCACAAGGTATCATTGCAACTCATTATCGTCAGAGTAATCAATTATTACCGGGAGTTATTACTAAAATCGGATTAAACACAGCTGTTGATCCTAGATACGGTGGCGGTAAAGTAAATACACGAACAACTGATGATTTAGTTTCATTAGTAACTATCGACGATGAAACATACTTACACTACACATTCCCTAGCGTTGATGTGGCACTACTGAGAGGAACATACGCAGATCAACAAGGTAACATTTATTTAACTCAAGAATCTTACTTGAGCGAGTGTTATCATGTCGCATTAAACGCGAAAGCCAATCATGGGAAAGTTATTGTACAAGTTAAAGATTTAGTTGACGACTATCAACTAAAGCCGAATGAAGTTGTTATCCCAGGAAATCTTGTCGATTATGTATACGTCACAGAAGATGAAAAGAATCACCGCCAAGTAATTCAGAGTCATTATTTACCAGCCTTGTCTGGAGAAGAACGGATTGATGGAATACCTGAACCCGCATTACCTTTTAATAGTCGCAAGTTGATTCTCCGACGTGCTGCTCAGTTTTTAACTTATGGCGATACAATTAGCATCGGTTATGGCATCAATAATGAACTCTCTAATTTATTGCATGAAGAATGTGTTGAACATGATGTGCAACCGATTCTAGATGTTGGCATTTTCGGTGGATTCGTTGGGAGTCGTGAACATTTTGGTATGAATTACAATGCAGATGTGCGCATGCCTCATGATCGAGCATGGGATTTTATTTATAACAATGGTGTATCAGTTGCCTATCTTAGCTTTGCTGAGGTTGATCAATACGGCAATGTCAACGTGTCTTACTTCAATGACCGACTAAATGGATGTGGCGGCTTTATAGACATTACACAATCTGTAAATAAAATTATCTTTTCAGGTACTTTTGTAGCTGGCAGTCATGTCTCATGTCATAATCAACGATTAAACATTGAAACTGAAGGACAAAACCAGAAATTTGTATCAGATGTGAGCCATATCGACTTTAATGCACAATATTCACAATCACTCGAGCAAGAAGTCTATTTTGTTACTGATCGTGCAGTATTCGAGCTCACCAATCAAGGCTTGAAACTAATTGAAATTGCACCAGGTCTTGATTTGCATAAAGATATTTTGAATCAAATGGCTTTTAAACCAATTATTGCTGATCATTTAAAATTAATTGATACCAGCATTTACAAAGAAAAATGGGGAGAACTTAAACAATCAATTCATAAAGTATGAAAGTGAAGCTAAAGGGGGTATACTAATGAATTTCGATTGGATAAAAACGCGCTCAGACTTCGATGATGACAAGCCTGCCGTTATTGATCACGCAAAACAAACATCTTGGACATACCAACAACTCAATGCACGCGCTGATAATATGGCACATTATTTAACATCTCAAGGTGTTAAAAAAGGCGATGTTATCGGTATTTTTGCGCCAAATGATATTGCAATATTAGATTTATTATTTGCTTGTTTTAAAACAGGTGCGGTTTTTTTACCATTGAATTGGCGGCTTAACCCAAAAGAAATTGCAGCCATTGTGGAAGATGCACAATTAAAACTGCTCTTCTATGCTGAAAAACATTTAAGTTCACTCACCGATATTGACCAAAACTTATTGCATATGGATATTGATGTAGCGCAATATGATGAAATCGTAAATCCAGATTATCACCAACCTTTTCAAGCAACACCTGTTGAACCACAAGATCTTGCAGCATTAATTTATACAAGTGGTACAACCGGATCACCTAAAGGTGTGATGTTCTCATATGAATCATTTGTTCATAACGGCGCAAACTTAGAGCTAACGTACAAGTTCAATTCAAACTATATTACGATTGTATCAACACCAATGTTCCATGTTTTAGGGTTTAACGATACTGTATTACCAGTATTAATGTCAGGTGGAACACTTATTCTTCAACGTTACTTTAACGGCGAAGAATTGAATGACATGATTGCACAATATCACCCTACATTTATTATCATGATTCCGACAATGTATTATAGTACGCTACGTGCTAGTAATTTTAATCCTGAAAATTTTAAAGCTATGGATTATATCATCCAAGGTGGTTCACAACCATTACCAAGTATCCAAGCAGCTTTTAAGCAATATGGCATAAACATTATTAATGGCTATGGCTTAACTGAAGCACCGCTTGTACTTGTTAATACACCGGAAAATTCAAAACGTAAACCAATGAGTATTGGTAAAGCAGTCATGTTTGTTGATGCACGTATCCTTGATGATAACGGTGAAGAAGTACCTACTGGTGAGATTGGCGAACTTGCAATTAAGGCTAAAAATGTCACGCCAGGATATTGGAATAAACCAGCAGAGACTGCTAAAGCGTTTCATGGTCGTTACTTATTGACAGGAGATTTAGCGAAGATGGACGACGATGGCGATATATTTATTATTGACCGCAAAAAAGAATTAATCATAACTGGTGGCGAAAATGTCTTACCATCCGAAGTCGAAAATGCTTTAGCGGAGCATCCACTAGTAGACCGGTGTGTGGTCGTTGGCTATGATCATCCAAAATATGGTGAGTCAATTGCTGCAGCCATTATACTTCGTGAAGATGAACCTCATTACGCTGAAATTTTAGATCAACATATGCGAAGTCGTTTAGCAGGTTATAAAGTTCCAAGAATGTATGTACCAGTGACACATATGCCGTTAAACAGTACGCAGAAACCAGATAAACTTGCGATTCGACAAATGATGAATGACAAAGTCTCACAAACACTTTAAAGGTGATAAAAAATTTTTAGCATTTAGTGTAAGCGTTTACAAATAAAGCGTGTTGTTTTGAATTAAATGCATTTCACATTAGTATTCATATTATTTTTAGGAGGAATTTATATGACATTTGAAAAAGAAACAGTCTTAAAAACATTATTTCCTGAAGATGTACTTAGTATTGCTAAAGGTTTAACAGACGGTGAAGTCGAATTTTTACAACAAGTAGATTCATTGCTAGAAAGTAAGTACCGTGAAAATATTAATCAACATTGGATAGACGCTACTGTACCCGAGGACTATTTTAAAGATCTGGGAGAATTAAATTATTTTAACAATCCATTACTATACAAGGATCGTCCAAACGCCAAAATGCCTAGTCAACTATTTCAGTTTTTCATGTCTTACCTACTCGCGCGATTTGATATTTCCTTAGCTACCCTACTCGGTGTTCACCAAGGTTTAGGGCATAACACTTTCTATTTCGGAGGTAGCAAAGAACAAATTGCGAAATATGTACCTAAATTACAGTCACATGAACTGCGTACATGCTTTGCTTTAACTGAACCAGAACACGGTTCGGACGTTGCGGGAGGTCTTGAAACAGTCGCTGAACGCCAGGGCGATACTTGGGTTATCAATGGTGAAAAGAAATGGATTGGTGGTGCACATGTATCTGATGTCATTCCAGTATTCGCAGTAAATAAAGAAACTGGCAAACCCCATTGCTTTGTAGTCAGACCAGAACAAGATGGCGTCGATATTGAAGTCATTGATAATAAAATCGCACTTCGCATTGTTCCTAACGCCCTAATTAAATTAACTAATGTCAAAGTAGATGAAGCGGATCGCTTACAAAACATAACAAGCTTTAAAGATATTGCCAAAATTCTTTATTCAACAAGAGCAGGCGTTGCTTATATGGCTACAGGTGGTATGGCTGGCGCTTTACGTGCCACATTAGATTATGTCACTGAGCGTAAGCAATTCGGCAAACCAATTAGTAAATATCAGTTAATACAAGAAAAGCTAGCAATGATGCAAGGTAATTTAGCTCAAGCAATGGCAACATGTGCTCAATTAGCTAATATGCAAGCACATGGTGAATATGATGAGGTTGCAACTTCAACCGCGAAGATGATGAATGCCTTACGTTTGCGTGAAACAGTAGCTATGGGCCGTGGTATTACAGGTGGTAATGGCATACTAGCTGACGATTATGATATTGCACGTTTCTTCTCTGATGCAGAAGCGATTTACACATACGAAGGCACACATGAAATTAATGCCTTAGTAATTGGACGCGCTTTGACTGGAGATTCTGCTTTCGTATAAATAGCAAAGAATTATATGTGATGCAGTAATTTCACTAAAAAAAGACTTATTTTAAGCATAAAGCTTTTTCCTTAAATAAGAGGCTAAGATGACTGTCAAAGATACTTAATTAATTTTATAAAATAGCAACGTTATTCCAATTATCTTAATGGTTATCTTATCCTCAACTAAATTGGAGGAATCACTATGACAATTAATAAAGTAACCGTTCTTGGCGCAGGCACAATGGGCGCTCAACTGGCAGCACTCTTTGTGAATGCTGGACTTAAAGTAAAACTATTAGATATTGTAGTGGACAAAAACGATCCAAATCTCATTGCGAAAAAATCTTACGATAAAATTACAGATAAGAAACGACCGCTACTATTCGACTTAAATCTAGCGAGTCATTTAACATATGGTAATTTTGATGATGACTTGGTAAATGATGATGCTGATTTATATATCGAAGCAGTCAAAGAAGATATTGAAATTAAGCATGCTGTTTGGCAACTAGTTCTACAACATGCTAAAGAAGATGCTTTATTCGCTACAAATACATCAGGTATTCCAATTAATGCGATTGCTCAAGCATTTAACGAGAAGGATCAAGAACGATTCTTTGGTCTACATTTCTTTAACCCACCACGTATTATGAAATTAGTGGAGTTAATACCTACGTCACACACGAAGGAATCTATTATATTAGATGTAAAAAATTTCGCGCAAAATGTGTTAGGTAAAGGTGTCATTGTTGTCAATGATGTGCCTGGCTTTGTCGCAAATAGAGTCGGCACGCAAACAATGAATGATATTATGTATCGCGCCGAGCAACACAAGTTAAGCATTGTAGATGTGGATGCTTTAACTGGGCAAGCGATTGGTCGTCCTAAAACAGGTACATATGCCCTATCTGACCTAGTCGGTTTAGATATTGCAGTGTCTGTAATTAAAGGCATGCAACAAGTACCTGAAGAAACACCTTATTTTCATGATGTCAAAATTGTAAATACGTTGTATGAAAATGGCGCACTCGGACGTAAAACAAAACAAGGATTTTACAAAAAGGATAAAGAAACTAAAGCTCGACTTGTTTACGATGTTGAAAAACAAGATTATGTACCTGTATCGCAACCACAATTACCAATTTTAAATGAATTTAATAAAGACTTAGTGCATAACCTTGATGTCATATTCAATGCGCAAGACGAAGCGGGACTATTTTTATGGGAGACATTACGTAATAATTTCTATTACTCTGCTATCAATGTACCTAAAGCTACCGATGATTTCCGAGACATAGACCGTGCGCTTGTCTGGGGGTTCAACTGGAAACTTGGTCCATTCCAATTATGGGATGCAATGGGATATGAACGTGTTAAAACACGTATGGAAGACGAACTTGGAGACTTACCACAATGGATTAGTGATTTAGACGGTGGCTTTTATAAACAAGATGAGACCATTGAATATGCAACGCCTGTTTCTCACTTCGTAAAAGATGAACTTTGGGATAAAGGTGATGCCAAACTTTCCGTAACTCATAATGATCAACTGTTACTGAAATTACAAAGTAAAAATAATGTCATTACCGATGAATTCAACGATGCGTTAGTTGATGCGATTGATTTACTGGAAAATGAACATTACACAAGTATGGTTATTTATGCAGATGGTAATAATTTCAGTGTGGGCGCTAACCTTTTCTTAATGAAAAAGGCGCATGAAGACGGTCTTGTAGATGATGTCGTTGCACAATCAATTGATAAATTACATTATAGCTTTAATCGTTTGAAGTATAGTTTGAAACCAGTAGTCACAGCTGTTCAAGGTCGTGCCTTAGGCGGTGGTTGTGAGCTTGTACTTTACTCACCTATTGTTGTCGCTGCAAGTGAAACTTATATCGGTCTTGTTGAAGCAGGTGTTGGCTTATTACCGAGTGGAGGTGGCCTTGCAGAAATGGCTGATCGCATATTACGCACATCGCATAAGTTTGATGACAAACAAGCTTCCATGACAAAAGTACTGACGAATATCGCATTTGCGAAAGTCTCTACAAATGCCTTTGAGGCACGTCGTTATGGTTATTTACGTGATACAGATACGATTATTTTCAATACAGCACAACGTGTCGAAGTTGCGCTCAAACGTGCGAAATATGAAGCAGAAACAAACTATATTCCGAATCCTAGACATCAATATATCGCTTTAGGCGAAGACTTCAAAGCATTGATCCAAGGACAATTAGATGCGCAAAGACACGGTCATTTTATTAGCGACCATGATTATCATATCGCCTTAAATATCGCCACAATTTTATCGGGTGGTGATTTACCAAGAAATACATTTATCAATCAACGTTACATTCAATCGTTGGAGAAAATTGGCTTTATTGACTTACTAAAATCTAAAAAATCATATGAAAGAATTGCGCATATGTTAAAAACTGGTAAGCCATTACGTAATTAAAAGATAGTCATTAAGAGAGGATGATAACCATGCAAGAAGCATACATTGTAGCTTATGGGCGTTCAGCCGCAGCGAAAGCAAAGCAAGGCGCATTATTCCACGAAAGACCTGATGATGTCGCAGCCAAAGTATTACAAGGCGTATTGAAACGTATTGACGGAAAATTCAATAAGAATATGATTGAAGATGTCATTGTTGGTACGGCTTTTCCAGAAGGATTACAAGGACAAAACATTGCACGAACGATTGCATTGCGTACGGGATTATCTGACACTGTACCGGGTCAAACAGTGAATCGCTACTGCTCATCAGGATTACAAACCATCGCGATTGCAGCCAATCAAATTATGGCGGGTCAAGGAGATATACTTGTAGCTGGTGGCGTTGAATTGATGAGTGCCGTACCAATGGGTGGCAACGAGCCCACAAACAATCCTACCTTACAATATGATGATATAGGTGCGTCATATCCTATGGGTTTAACTGCTGAAAATGTAGCATCCCAATTTGACGTATCACGCGAAGATCAAGATGCTTATGCTGTCAGAAGTCATCAGCGTGCCTATGACGCACAACGTGATGGTCGGTTCAAAGATGAAATTATTCCAATACAAGTAAACTCAGTTGAATATACAAACGTAGGACCAAAAGTACACACAAATATCTTTGACCAAGATGAATTTATACGACCTGACACCACGATGGAGGCATTAGCCAAATTACGTACAGTATTTAAAGCTGACGGCACTGTGACTGCGGGAACATCTGCCCCACTTTCTGATGGTGCAGGATTTGTAGTTTTAATGTCTGGAGATAAAGTGAAAGAACTAGGCGTGACACCTATTGCACGATTCGTTGGTTATAAGGCAGTAGGCGTTGACCCGAAAATTATGGGTATTGGGCCTGCATATGCGATTCCTGAAGTATTGTCACTCAGCAATCTATCTGTTGAAGACATTGATTTAATCGAATTGAACGAAGCATTTGCTTCTCAAACGATTGCATCTATTAAAGAAGTAGGTCTAGATATATCACGTACGAATGTGAATGGTGGCGCTATTGCTTTAGGTCATCCATTAGGTGCTACAGGCGCAATGTTAACCGCGCGTTTACTTAATGAAATGGGTAGACGTCCCGATAGTCGTTACGGCATGGTTACGATGTGTATTGGTGTCGGTATGGGTGCAGCTGCTATATTTGAGTATGTGCGTTAGAATGGTTGATTTTGAATGAAGCGGATTCGTTTTGTTATTGAATGAAGTAGGCTGAAGTTGAAGCGGATTGAAGCAGATTCGTTTTATTATTGAAACTGTGTGAAATATAGTGATTGAACCAAAAAGTGGTTTAATAGGATAGCGGGTATTTCCGTTTTAGAATTTAACATTTACACGTCTAATTTTAATCATTGTTTTAAATTTTATGAATCGAAGCCCTTTGATTTAATAATATTTGCTACTACTAGTAACTTATCTGATTGTTCATGTTTAAAATAAAGAAAACCACTCACATCAGTGTGTGTTCGAACTAGACTTGTAAGTTCCAGTTCGGTACGACTTTCTAAAGCAATTATTATTGCTGTGATTGTCGTATGTCACATAGATGTGCGTGGTTTATTTTAATAGGTTAGTAATATATTAGGTCATGTTATGTTTAAGACTATAATGAATAAATAATTTAGAAATATGCTTCCGATTGTTCGATGCTTTAATTCAGTTAGAAGCATCATAGAATGCATGATTACTGTTGTAAAGATACATAATGTTTTGTATTGACTGTATGTCTATGGATAGAGTTATAAACTTATTTTGTTACTCTAGGACCATATGTCGCAGTACCATCTGCATGTGTTGTTACATTGTATGCATTTGTTTTACTTGGCTTGTTTTGTGTTGGGCGAGCTCCGTATGACACTTGACCGTTTGCATGTGTTGTTACGTTATATGCGTTCGTTTCGCTTGGCTTGTTTTGTGTCGGACGAGCTCCGTATGATACTTGGCCGTTTGCATGTGTTGTTACGTTATATGCGTTTGTTTCGCTTGGCTTGTTTTGTGTAGGGCGAGCGCCATATGATACTGTGCCATCTTGATTTGTCGTTACGTTGTATGCATTTGTTTCGCTTGGCTTGTTGAATCTTGGTCTCGCTTCATATCCAAATGTTCCATCGTTGTATTCACGGATACCTGTACCAGCATCTCTATATTTCACATACTTAGGTGTTTTGTTAAATTGAGGTCTCGCTGGATAATGTGATGCTTCTGTTGTTTCAGTTGCTTGAGGTTTAACTTCAATATCACTTGATTCTCCTTGAGTACCTTTTAACGTTGATTCAGTACCTTGTGGTTTTATTTCAAGTTTAGTTGAGTTTCCTTCAATACCTTTTAAAATAGGGTTCGGTGTCGTCGGTTGAGTATAATTATCGCTTAAAGATGGTCTGTTTTGTTCCATTGTTGGGAAATCTGGACCTTGAACGATTTCACCTTGTAACGTTTTATTTTCCATCGTTAGATATTCCGGACCTTTTACAATTTCACCTTGAATTGTGCCCTGTGGAATTTTAACTAGTGGTTGCGCAATTGGTAATGGTGCTTCTTCAGTTGTACCAACTGTAATTTTATCCTCTTGCTGGTTTCCAACTTTAGGTAATTGAGGTTCTTCAACTTTCTTCTCTTCTTTTACAACAGGAGATTTTGTTTCAGATTCACCGTAATTTTTGACGGTTCTTGTTTTCCAAGATTCGTCAGCGTTTGCGATTGCTTCTCTTGTTTCTTTGACTAATTTATCGAAGTTATCTCTATTTTCAGGCTTATTAGTATAGTCATGAATATTCGGATTAAATTTAGTTATGTTTAATGGTCTATTCATGTTTGTATCCATAAAGAAATCATCAATAATAGAATTTAAATCATCCATCATTTCTTTTCTTATTCTTTCATTCGTAATTCTAACAGGATCTTTAGCATCACCAAGAATTATATCTAGCTTTGCTCTTAATTCTTTAGCATTATGACCATATTGGCTATGATTAAAATATGCTGCGTATAATGTGTCAATCTCGCAAACAAAATCATATATTCCATTTGTTACTCGATTTTCAGTTGCTTCATCATAAGGTAATAAATCCTTTTGTTTAGATTGAATATTTTTCACTTCACTATTAAACTCATCAACAGCTTCTTTTAATGATTGATGTAACTCATTGTATTCTTTCTTCGTTAATCTATATAAATCAAAATCGTCAAATTTAATCTTTTTTAAACTAGAATGTGGATTTTCACTTTTATGTTTTTCAAACCATTTTTTGTATGCTTCATATTGTGCTTTCTTTTTTTCTAATAGATAATGATCTTCTCCCAAAACTCTAGTCATCAATTTATCTATCGCTTGCTTATACTCTTTCTCACCATATTCGTATTTATTAGTTAATTCCTTAGCGTAGTATATTTGATCCCCTAATCTGTTTAAAATACTACCTAGATACCAATCTGGAATTGGTGTATCGTATTTACTGTTCTCATTCACTCTTGATTCTTTACTATAATCTTTAGTTACTATCGCATCTGCTTTGTTATCCCATGTAAATAAGCTAGATGCAACTGCTAATGCGCCTAGCGAAATTATTTGCTTTTTCATAATTTTTTAATTCCTCCAAAATGTAATTGCCCAATCTACATTAAAGAAACAAAATATTAAAAGACATTAACTATATATTAACTAGAATAAACAAAGCATTAACTATCTTTTTGTTATAGTTAATTAGCTTTGCAATATACAATAGTGTATAATTTTTTTGATTAATGTACATCAAAGGAGTAACAAAGCATGACAACACAAATGAAAATCAAAACATATTTAGTTGCTGGTATTAAAGCGGCGCTCCTTGATACGACTGGTATTAAATTAGCAAGCAAATCTGAAACTACATCACATACGTATCAACATCAAGCGCTTGTAGATCAATTACATGAATTAATAGCAAACACTGACTTAAATAAATTATCGCACCTAAATTTAGATGCGTATCAAAAACGCGATATTTTAGCTGCACACTATATTGCTAAATCAGCTATACGCACTAAAAATTTGGATCAAATGACTAAAGCGAAACATAGATTAGAAAGTATTTACGATTCAATTTCTAACCCTTTGCATTCACAAAACAATTAATAATTCACCAATAAATCATGTAAGTGTTTGTGACGCCAAATTTCCTTATAAATCCTTGTCATATGATTATAAACGAATGAAACGATTGCCTATACCATAGATGGCAACGTTAAAAAGACCTCTGAAGATATCATCTTGATAACTTTAGAGGTCTTTGTTTATATTACTCAAATAATATTCTTATAGAACGATCGAAGTATGTTTCGTCTTTCTTTTCTTCTTTAATCTGATCAGCTAATGCTGGGTCATCTGTGATAATACCATCAACATTGGTTTGTAAGTATTTCGTTAAATCTTCTTCGCCGTTAATGGTCCAAGTATAGACTTCTTTATTTTCCGAGTGTGCTTGATTAACAAGTCTTGGCGAATAAGAAAAATCTTCGATGACAAAGAAATCTAAAGATGTTTCTTTAAAATGACCAAACTGCAACGGAATGATATAACCACACTTGAGATATGGCGCTTCTTTTTTCAACTTAGTCATCACATCATAATCCAATGACATCACACGATATTGATGTTCAACACCATGCTTTTTCAAAATATCAATAACACGTTGTGTATAATCTGCTGGTTCTTTACCATGTGGCTTTAACTCAACTAGTAGTTTCACATTTGATTGTTTAGCCGTTTCAATAAATTCGTCTAAGGATACAAGTTTTGCTTCATGTCCATTTTGACGCATTTTCAAACCGACGAAATCTTTGAAATTAGATTCAGAAATATTTTTATTAACACCTGTTAAACGTTTCAAATTGTTATCATGACTAACAACAAATTGTTTATCTTTCGTCATAATTGTATCTAACTCAACGTATTCGACATTCGCTTTTGCAGCAGCTTTCAATGACGGAATAGAATTTTCAACGCCTTTATCTTCGAAACCACGATGGCCAATAATGGAGATATTTGTATTGATAGTATTATTGTAAAGTAAGTACATGTTATAACCGATAAAACACGTCACTGCAAGCACCATTGAAATTATAAAGAACCTAGACTTCCGTTTCGGTTTTGGGTATTTAAATTCTAAGCCCGGCTGGTCTAATACATTCTCTTGTTTTAAGTGCAGTACTAACACACTGATTAATGATAATTTCGTAAATAAATAATAGAAGAACAATGAGCTTTTCAATACAACAAATAAAATTGATGAGACTAAAAACTTATCTCCTTCTTCATCTACACAAATAGCAAGATATGTTGCTCCTGAAATAATTAATGTTAAAATCGCACCAATGATGAGTTCCAATATAACTATTTCTATAACAAGTCGAAACTTATTTCGCTTCGTAATTTGCCAACTTAGTCTCATATTTTTAAATAACGATTGGCGGTTTAAAATCGTTAACGGTAAGGTAAATATTAATTTAAAATTTAATATAAATACAGCAATCATAAAGGTACCGTAAATGATTATACCTTTCGTCGTTTTCATAAGTTCTTCCGTTAAAAATTTAGGTATGTAAATATTTTTTGTTAATACTGAACTTAGTCCTAGGTTGGCAATGGGTATCATTAACATTAAATAAATGACAAAGAAAATAACTGGTACACCTATGAGTTTACGCACATTGACAAAGGCATTTTTAAAAATGGATTTAAATGTAATAATCTGTCGATCAAAGCCGGCATAAACCATATAAACTAACAATGAAAACTCTACATAAATCAGAAAGGCAACACTTAATATGAATATAATAAGAAGTATCACACTGGCAGGGTGACTTACGATTTCCATCCAATTGTTAATCGTAAGTTGGCTTTGCCCAGCTACTTTTAACATCATATTAAATAGTAAAATTAAGTATGTACTACTAATAAAAATCATGATTAACTGCAATAGTAAGGCATTAATGCTAAAACGCCCTTTATTTTGATACAGTAATTTAAATACTGCCCATATATCTTTACTAATTCTCTTCATAATCACGCTCCGCATTGCTTTAATATTAAGTTTCATCTTAATATTTTTCATTACTCAGGGTCAATAAAAATTTGAAAAGACTCATATTCGTATGCAAGTAGCAAATAATAACCCATTCGATGATATTGGAACCCCATCTTTAACAAGGCATCACATTCTTTATCAGCATAGCTACTTACAAATGCGTCTTCCTTCAACCATTGTTGGACTTGTCTCATATATTTACTACGTCTTGTTAATAATCAATACTCAATTGAAAAAGAAGCATATGCCCCTTCACTCTTGAAGTTGCATATGCTTTCTTTTCGGTCTGAATTGTATTTATAATTCAACGGGAATTTTCCCTTTGAAGTTAACATAACGGTAGGCTGCTTTAACAGCTTCATCATCGGGCGCTTCGACATCTTCTAATTCATATGCAATGCCCAATGTTTTCCACTTATGAACACCTAACTGATGATATGGCAGAATTTCAAACTTTTCGACGTTATCAAGAGAATTAATAAATTCCCCTAGTTTAATTAAATCGTCTTTATCATCAGAATAACCAGGCACAAGGACATGGCGAATCCATACAGGTTGTTTCATATCTGACAGTTTGCGCGCGAAGTTAAGGATGTGTGTATTAGGCTTTCCTGTCAATCTAATATGTTTGTCATTATCAATATGTTTTATATCTAATAATATCAAGTCTGTATGTTTTTGTAATTCTTCAAAATGCCTTTGAAATGCTTTTGTATCATTAGCACATCCAGCCGATGTGTCTAAGCAAGTGTGCACACCATTTTCTTTTAATTCTGCAAATAATTTTTCTAAGAATGGCATTTGTAACAATGGTTCGCCACCACTGACTGTTACACCGCCACCCGATGCATCAAAGTATGGTTTGTATGGTAATATTTCATTCACCATTTCATCAACTGTGACTTCTCTTGATGGCTCACTAATTTTCCAAGTATCTGGATTGTGGCAATACAAGCATCTAAGTAAGCATCCTTGTGTGAATAATATATATCTTAATCCCGGTCCATCGACAGTACCTAAACTTTCGACAGAATGTAAGTGTCCCTTAAGCATAGTGCTCCCACCTTAAATTTTGTTACATACTTTCATGGAATGTACGAGAAATTACATCTAATTGTTGTTCACGTGTTAATTTAATGAAGTTAACAGCGTAACCAGATACACGGATTGTTAACTGTGGATATTCTTCTGGATGTTCCATTGCATCTATTAATGTTTCACGGTTAAATACGTTAATATTTAAGTGGTGACCACATTGCATTGCGTAACCATCTAACATACTAGTTAAGTTACGGTTTTGATCTTCTGGTTCTTTACCTAATGATTTTGGTACGATACTGAATGTATTTGAAATACCATCTTTACAGCAATCGTAAGGAATCTTAGCTACAGAACTTAATGAAGATAATGCACCTTTTTGGTCACGGCCATGCATTGGGTTTGCACCTGGTGCAAATGGTTCGCCAGCTTTACGTCCGTCTGGTGTGTTACCAGTTTTCTTACCGTATACAACGTTTGAAGTAATTGTTAATACACTCATTGTATGTTCTGAATCACGATATGTTTTATGACTACGTAATTTAGTCATAAAGCGTTCTACTAAATCAACTGCGATATCATCTACACGGTCGTCATTGTTACCGTATTTAGGGAAGTCGCCTTCGATTTCAAAGTCTACTACAAGACCTTCTTCGTTACGAATTGGTTTAACTTGTGCATATTTAATTGCAGATAATGAGTCAGCTGCTACTGATAAACCAGCGATACCTGTTGCCATTGTACGTACAATTTCTGTATCATGTAATGCCATTTCAATACGTTCATAGCTGTATTTATCGTGCATGTAGTGAATAACATTTAATGAGTTAATGTAAACACCTGCTAGCCAATCCATCATTTGATCAAATTTCTTGAATACTTCGTCATATTCTAATACTTCGCTGTTAATACCTTCGAAGTTTGGACCAACTTGTGCACCAGATTTTTCATCTTTACCACCATTGATAGCGTAAAGTAATGTTTTAGCTAAGTTCGCACGTGCACCGAAGAATTGCATTTGTTTACCAATTGTCATCGCTGATACACAACATGCGATACCATAGTCATCGCCATAGCTTTCACGCATAATGTCATCATTTTCATATTGGATAGAACTTGTTTTAATACTCATTTTTGCACAGTATGTTTTGAAGTTGTCTGGTAAACGTACTGACCATAATACTGTTAAGTTTGGTTCTGGTGCTGGACCTAAGTTATCTAATGAGTGTAAGAAACGGAATGAGTTTTTCGTAACAAGTGGACGTCCGTCAATACCTACACCACCGATAGATTCAGTTACCCAAGTTGGGTCTCCAGAGAATAATTCATTGTAATCAGGTGTACGAGCAAATTTAACAATACGTAATTTCATGATGAAGTGGTCAATAATTTCTTGAACTTCGCTTTCAGTAATAACACCTGCTTTAAGGTCACGTTCAGCATAGATATCTAAGAATGTTGATGTACGACCTAAACTCATTGCTGCACCGTTTTGTTCTTTAATTGCAGCAAGGTATGCTAAGTATAACCATTGAACTGCTTCTTTGAAGTTTTCTGCTGGACGGCTTAAATCGAAACCATATTTTTGTCCAAGTTCTTTTAATTCTTTTAATGCACGATATTGTTCTGATAATTCTTCACGTAAACGAATTACATCTTCTGACATTTCTGTAGACATCGTGTTGAAGTCGTGCATTTTTTCTTCCATTAAGAAATCTACACCATATAAAGCTACACGACGATAGTCACCGATAATACGTCCACGCCCGTATGCATCAGGTAAACCAGTGATTACACCTGCTTTACGGCAGTTCAACATTTCTCTAGAATATGCATCGAATACACCTTGGTTATGTGTTTTACGATAATCTGTAAAGATTTTTTCAGTTTCTTCGTCTAATTCGTAACCGTAAGCTTCACAAGCTGCTTTCGCCATACGAATACCACCGAATGGTTGCATTGAACGTTTGAATGGCTTTTCAGTTTGTACACCTACAATTGTTTCTAAATCTTTGTCTAAATAACCAGCATCATGAGATGTGATTGTTGAAGCTACTTTCGTGTCCATATCCCACATGCCGCCACGTTCACGTTCTTCTTTCGATAACTGCATTACTTGTTCCCAAAGTTTAGAAGTTGCTTCTGTTGGTCCTGCTAAAAATGAATCATTACCTTCATAAAGAGTGTAGTTTAATTGGATAAACTCTCTTACATCTACGTGTCTGTTCCATCTTCCATTTTTAAATCCTTGCCAAGCTGTTGCATGATTTTTATTTGTTTCTAACATACTAAACGCCTCCATCTGTATAATGTTGTGAATTTGAAATGCTATGTTAACGTTTTCATAGTCATTGTAGCATGTTTGTTGTGATTTTTTTCACATAAATTATGTACAATTTTCATCAAATGTATGTCAAAACATAGAAACTGTACTAATTTGTGTAACAGTAATATGCTAATTGCATTCTGTTACACAACAGTTATAATGTTCACTATTTTCATTACTTTAAAAGTTAATTTAGGAGTATATATTTGTTTATAAAAAATGATTGTTAATAAGCGTTAAATCAATACTTAGAAAGATTTACTTTTATATATGAAGAGACAGGATTAAATACTTTTATTGACGTAAAAATTTACTTTTGAACCGTTCAATATCTTGCCAATTTTTATATAACAGCTTCAAATAAAATATAACAGTTTGACTTTACAGCTTCGGTAAGTCGTCTTGACAAACAAAAATTATGTGCTATCACAACATTTGCAACGTCTTAACAAGTCATCTATAAACATTTCTAAATATTTAACATTACTTATGCGTCATTTATTGCTAAAATTATTGTATTAAAATATACATAGAATTGATGGGATATCATGAAATCAAAAATTTATATCTTGCTATTATTTCTCATTTTTTTATCAGCATGCACTAATACGCGTCACTCTGAATCAGATAAAAATGTATTAACAGTTTATTCTCCGTATCAATCAAACTTGATTCGTCCAATTTTAAATGATTTTGAAAAACAAGAGCATGTCAAAATTGAAATTAAACACGGATCTACTCAAGTACTGCTTTCAAACTTGCATAATGAAGATCTTTCGGAGCGTGGTGATGTCTTTATGGGTGGTGTGTTGTCAGAAACAATTGATCATCCAGAAGATTTTGTTCCCTATCAAGATACATCTGTAACACAGCAATTAGAGGATTATCGCTCGAACAATAAATATGTTACTAGCTTTCTATTAATGCCAACAGTTATAGTAGTTAATTCAGATTTACAAGGAGATATTAAGATTCAAGGTTATCAAGATTTATTACAACCTATACTTAAAGGTAAAATTGCGTACTCAAATCCAAATACAACAACGACAGGCTATCAACATATGCGCGCTATTTATAGCATGCATCATCGAGTAAGTGATGTGCATCAATTCCAAGACCACGCGATGCAACTGTCAAAGACGTCTAAAGTCATTGAAGATGTTGCAAAAGGTAAATATTATGCAGGTCTAAGCTACGAACAAGATGCACGCACATGGAAAAACAAAGGTTATCCTGTATCAATCGTTTATCCAATTGAAGGAACAATGTTAAATGTTGATGGTATTGCTTTAGTTAAAAATGCACACCCTCATCCTAAGCGTAAAAAGTTAGTGCAATATTTAACAAGCCGCTCAGTACAACAACGATTAGTTGCAGAGTTCGATGCCAAGTCAATTCGAAAAGATGTTAGTGAACAAAGCGATCAGTCTATCGAAAATCTTAAGAACATACCTTTAATACCGAAATCTAAATTACCGGACATTCCGCATCATAAATTTTTGGAGATGATTCAATGACGGCATACAAACCTTATAGACATCAATTGAGACGATCGTTATTTGCGTCTACTATTTTTCCAGTATTTTTAGTGATTATTATTGGACTAGTAAGCTTCTATGCCATCTATATTTGGATTGAGCATCGTACGATTCATCAACATGTTGATGAAAGTCAGTCATCTTTACATCATACTGAAAAGCAAATTCAGACGTTTATTACACAGCATAATAATTCGTTTCAAGAGCTCGATTTAACAAATCATCATGATGTTACCGCTACAAAACGTGAATTATTAAAATTAATACACCAACAGCCCGCAACACTTTATTATGAATTATCTGGACCAAATCAGTTTATAACCAATAATTATGAACATTTAAACACTAAAAATATGTATTTATTTTCAACGCATCAGCTTAAATTCAAAAATAGTACATATATGCTTAAAATTTATATAGCTAACACCCCACGTTTAAGTGAAATTAAGAAAGATAGCCGACAATTCGCACTTATCGTTGATCAATATGACAATATTTTATACGCCAACGATGACCGTTTTACTATAGGTGAAAAGTATAGATCGCAACAATTCGGATTTATGAATGAATCTGTAAAATTAAACCATGCTGACCATCGTCTCATTATTTATAAAGATATACATGAAAACATTGAAGATGGTATCACGTTGTTAATTGTTATGGCCGTAGTTCTTGTTTTACTAGTAATATTTGGTTTCATTAGTGCAGATAATATGGCTAAACGACAAACAAAAGATATCGAAACGATTATTCAAAAAATTTACTATGCCAAAAATCGTCATCTAGGTACATATACGCCTTTAAAAAACAACAGTGAACTAGAAGAAATTAATAATTATATTTACGATTTATTTGAATCAAATGAGCAACTGATCCATTCTATCGAGCATACAGAACGTCGCTTGCGTGATATTCAGTTAAAGGAAATAGAACGCCAATTCCAACCTCATTTCCTATTCAATACGATGCAAACAATACAATATTTAATTACGTTATCTCCGAAATTAGCACAAACTGTGGTCCAACAATTATCGCAAATGTTACGTTACTCATTACGTACAAACTCACATACAGTGGAATTAAACGAAGAGTTGAACTACATTGAACAGTATGTTGCGATACAAAACATCCGTTTTGATGACATGATTAAGCTCCATATCGAAAGTTCTGAAGAAGCGCGTCACCAGACAATTGGTAAAATGATGCTTCAGCCACTCATAGAAAATGCTATTAAACATGGTAGAGATACTGAGTCATTGGACATTACTATACGCCTGACATTGGCACGTCAGAATTTACATGTTTTAGTTTGCGACAATGGTATTGGGATGTCGTCATCTCGCCTGCAATATGTACGCCAATCTCTTAATAATGATGTATTTGATACTAAGCATTTGGGATTAAATCATTTACACAATAAAGCAATGATTCAATATGGTTCACATGCACGACTCCATATTTTTTCAAAGCGTAATCAAGGTACGTTAATTTGTTATAAAATACCACTTTCAAGGGGGAATGTAGATGTTTAAGGTAGTTATTTGTGATGATGAGCGAATTATTCGAGAAGGTTTAAAGCAAATCATTCCTTGGGGAGACTATCATTTCAATACAATATACACTGCTAAAGATGGTGTTGAAGCATTATCACTAATTCAACAACATCAGCCAGAATTAGTAATTACTGATATTCGTATGCCACGTAAAAATGGCGTCGATTTACTCAATGATATTGCGCATCTAGATTGTAATGTCATCATATTATCGAGTTACGATGACTTTGAATATATGAAAGCCGGCATTCAACATCATGTTCTTGATTATTTATTAAAACCAGTAGACCATGCACAATTAGAAGTTATTTTAGGAAGACTTGTCCGTACCTTATTAGAGCAACAATCACAGAACGGCCGTAGCTTAGCACCTTGTCATGATGCCTTCCAACCATTATTAAAAGTAGAATACGATGATTATTATGTAAATCAGATTGTTGATCAAATTAAGCAATCTTATCAAACGAAAGTGACTGTTTCAGATTTAATTCAACATATCGATGTTAGTGAATCGTATGCGATGCGAACATTTAAAGATCATGTTGGTATTACAATTGTCGATTATTTAAATCGCTATCGTATTTTACAATCTCTACAATTGTTAGATCGACATTATAAGCACTATGAAATTGCAGACAAAGTAGGCTTTTCAGAGTATAAAATGTTTAGCTATCATTTTAAAAAATATTTACAAATGTCGCCAAGTGATTATTGTAAGCAAGCAAAATAGATTAGCAAATAACTAATGATTATGGCGCATCCATTTTGTTCTATGAAAAAGCGGACTGATAGAGAAGTTTTCACTTTTCTTTCAATCCGCTTTTTAGAGAGTCTAAATATAAAACAATACTCCCTACAATATTGACACCGCTATATGTCTTTATTGTAGGGAGTAAATTCATTGAGTCACCCTAAGTCGGGCAAATAAGGATACTTCATAACAGGGAATTATGATCTGCCCCGAGACATAGAGATGATATATTTGCAAGGGTAGAAGCAGTATCTTTCATCTCTTCACGCACATGCCGTCGGGGCAGGATTGCCAACTATACTGCAATAAATTGGCGATACTTTTAATCCGATTGATATTAGATTTTTAAACTTCTAATTTTCTTTTCTTCATAGAAAGCAACGATTCCTAATAGAATCATGCCTAGGAATAATGCAACATAGAAGACGATGAAAACATCTGTCCATCCACTTAATGTATATCCAAAGATGTTTAAACCGTTACGTGTTGGATCAGCAATAACCGCCAAACCAACTTTTGCCATTGAGTCACCGAATAGATACGCGAATGAACCTGTCATTCCGTTTGCTACACTGATGGCATTTTTAGGAACAAAACCAGTCAATGATACACCAATTAATAATTGCGGACCAAAGATTAACGCACCTAATGCAAACAATGAAATGTTAACCATCATTACACTTGTAGCATTTGTGTAGAATAAGACAACAAATGTAATCATAAACATACAGCCAATAGCTACAATTGCACGACGACCTTTTAATAAGTCTGATACGTAGCCCCATAATAAACTTGCAACTAAAGCACCAATTTCAAAGTAGAATATCGTATTAACTGCATCGCCTTTACTAAAGTGTAAATGCTCTGACACATATAACGGTGCCCAGTTATCAATACCGATTCGTACAATGTATACAAAGACGTTTGAAACACATAGAATCCATATAACAGGATTTCCCAGGATATATTTTTTAAAGATCTCCCATTTTGTCATACCTTGAGAATCAATATTTTCTTTATCAACCGGCTCTTCCCAAATTTCTTCAGCACGATTCCATCCTAATTCTTCTGGATCATCTTTTCCGATAAATAATGTTGCGATACCAATAAGTAATGCAATCACCGATGGGAAAATGAACATCCCTATAACATTTCCATGGAAGAATACATTAGCACCCCAAAGTGCAACACCACCTGCAATGGCACCACCGATATTATGTGATGTATTCCAAAACCCTAAGTATCGGCCACGTTTCGTTCTTGGCGCCCATCTTGAAATCGTTGAATAACTTGCAGGTCCACCAACTGATTGGAACACCCCGTTAAGTCCCCAAAGTACAATTAATAATCCCATTACTGAACCAAAGTAACTTAAAACAAATCCCATAATTAAAACTGTAATCGCAGATAAGATAAGTAAGAATGAGATAATACGTTTTGTGTTACGTCCATCGACAAAATATCCAAGTAATGTTTTCCCTAAACCGTACGTGATACTAAATGCTAATCCGATATAACCAAGTTCTAATGTAGATAATCCAATTTCCTCTTTTAAAAACGGTTGTGCCGCCTTAAAGTTGTTTCGAATTAAATACATAGCCATATAAACAAAGAACACTACGAAGAAAGCTTGCATGAAGTTTCTAAGCCATAATTTACGTTGTACCGATAATGGAATGCCTTTGTTCGGAATCTTATGGATATCAAAAAAGTTCATCTCTGTCACCTCAATCATTTTCGTTAAGTCAAATATATCACGTCGGTGTAAGCGCTTAATATCCTTAAAATTATTAAATTATCCAAAATACTGAACATAAACACATACTTAGAAACATATTTATGTACTAAAATTAATAAATAGTTAATAGTATTTGACAAGTTTTATCTATAAAATACTTTATGTTGTCAAAATCAACGCTTATACATATGACATAATGACGGAGGACATCATGATTCTATCTATATTACTTATCTTTTTCTGTATCAGACTTGTCAGCTTAAAGATATCTATTAATCACTCAAAACAATTAAAAGCAGACGGTGCAGTTGAATATGGCGTTAAAAATTCGAAGTTTTTAGCAATAACACACGTTTTAATTTATGTATTGGCTGGTGTAGAGGCATTTATTAATAAAGATACATTTAGCTTTGCAAATGGTATTGGCTTAGTTATATTAATCTTTGCTTATATCATGTTATTTATGGTTATTAAAACTTTAGGTGGTATTTGGACATTAAAATTATTCATTTTACCTAACCATCCTATTATTAAATCTGGATTATATAAAATTACAAAACACCCAAATTACTTCTTAAACATCATTCCTGAATTAATCGGTGTATTATTATTAACACACGCAACATATACAACTATTTTATTAGTACCGTATGCGTATTTCTTATATGTACGTATTAAACAAGAAGAGAAATTAATGAATATTTAAAAATGAAAGCCTGTCATCACATTAGTCGCCATCGACGTCCATCTTTAAAGTGCGTTCTGAAATATTATATTCAGAAACCTTTAAAGTATGTCGTGTCTATGACCATTGTGACAACAGGCTTTTTTATTATCATATACCTCACTATTGAAAAGCTTATTTACTCTTTTCAATAGTGAGGATTGTTATTGTGAATGGGTATGACCATCGCTATATACTTATATAAAGTACACCTTCTTTACAAACAATGAACTTGATTTAAGGTGTGAAATTTTTGGCAATGGCTTGGCGATATATGCATTTATTCAACACTGCCACCAGTCTTACTTCAGACAAACTTCAGACTAACCTCGAATTCGTATTATGCCCACCACATGTCTGCTGGCTTGTCGTAAATATTAACAGATTTCAAAGTTTGACAAGCTTTTTGGAAACCTTCTTCTACTGACATAATAGGATCTTCATGTTCAATACTTAATACATAATCATATCCATTAATAATAAGTTGGCTTATGATATCTGCCCATACATATGGACTATGTCCATAACCAACTGTACGGAACGTCCATGCTCTTGTTGCAACGTTACCATATGGTTGCATATCAGTTAGACCATACATATTTACATTTTCTTGATTAATATACGTATCTTTAGCATGGAAGTGATGAATTGCATTTGCTTGGCCTAATATGCGAATCGCAGCAATTGGGTCGATACCTTGCCACCATAAATGACTAGGATCTAAGTTAGCACCGATGTATTCATTTGTAGCCTCACGTAACTTCAACATCGTATATGGTGTATGAACTAAAAATCCTGCATGCAACTCTATGGCAATTTTTACATCTTGCTCTTTTGCAAACTCAGCTAAATCTTGCCAATATGGTATCAACTTTTCATTCCACTGATAATCATAAATTTCAGAGTAGGCTGTTGGCCAAGGTGTAACAGGCCAATTAGGCTTTTTAGCGGTATCATCTGATCCTGCAATGCCAGAAAATGTATTAACAACTGGCACGTCTAATAGATTTGCTAAACGGATTGTTTTACGTAACGTTTCATCCGCTTCTTTCGCTTCTGTCGGATCTGGAGAAATTGGATTGTTATGACAACTGAAACCACTTATTTGTAAGCCTCTGTCTGTGATTGACTTCATAAATGCTTGTCGCTTGTCTTCATTTTCTAACAACTCATCTAACTTACAAAATTTATCTCCTGGGTTACCACCTGTTCCAACTTCAATCATATCCAATCCAGATTCTGCGACATAATCTAACATATCTTCGAAATTTTTATCGTAAAATAATACTGAAAATACACCTATTTTCATTGAAAAGCACTCCTTCTTTTTATATTGAGAATTTTGTATTATATATAATAATCATTAAAGTTGTATGCTCTTGTTATCAAGATCGCTACGATAAATCGCTTCTATAAGGGCATTTACATTGCGTGCTTCTTCCGGTTTTACCACAATCTCTTCTATCCCTAAACACGCATTGACAAAGTTACGCGCCTGTCTCTCACCAGCAATGTCTTCGTTATGCTCAACATTAGCTTTGCTTTCAAAAATAGTTCCAAAGCGGGGCTCATATATTTCAAATGGAAATAAATTGATACCGCCATCTTCGCCTGATAAACTAACGTGTACCTTATCTTCCTTTATATTTGCAGACCACGAACATTCAAACTGCATGCTTGCTCGATTGGCAAATGTCATATAACTAGTAACATGATCATCGACATCAAATTTAGTGTGATCAAATGTTCCCCAATCATTAATTTGATTCGGTTGTTTGCTCAATTGATTATATGTTTTTCCTAGCACTTCATGCGGCACCATATCTTTACCTAGTAGCCACAAAGATAAGTCTAACAAGTGGCAACCATAATCGATTAAACTACCGCCACCTTGCAATGCCTTATTGGTAAAAACACCCCACCCAGGCACTTTACGCCTACGCATCGCTTGTACACGTGCTACTAAAGGTTTTCCAACCACACCTGATTCAATTGCTTTTTTAGCAGTAATTGCCACATCTGTGTGACGATAATGATATGCGACAGTTAATAATTTGCAATTTTTATTAGCCGCTTCAATCATGCGGTCACACTCTTCCGTCGTCATCGCCATTGGCTTTTCACACAATACATGGACACCATGGTTCAATGCCTCTATAGAAAGATCAGCATGGAATTTATTAGGTGTACAAATGACCACCGCATCAACAAGTTTAAACAGCTCGCTAGGTGTCTCAACTGCATGAGGTATATTAAAGCGCTTCGCAACATCAATCATCTGCACTGTATTAATATCTTGTACTGCAACTAATGAGACTGTGTCTTTGAGTTTCAGCAATGCTGGAATATGACGGTCTTGTGCAATACCACCAACACCTATCACACCAACTTTTAATTTTGTCATGATGTGCCTCCTTACCGTATGATGTTATTCAAAGTAAATTGCTTTGCCTGATTTTGCAGACTGATAAATCGCTTCAAGAATTTTTGTAACTACCATTGCTTGTTCCGGTTTCACAACTGGTTCAGTATCATTTACAACTGCATCAATCCAAGCTTTTGCTTCTTCTTCAGCTTCATCCACTTCATTACCTTCATAAAAGTCGACGCCTTTGTTTTCCAATTCAACGTGTTTGGTATAAAGTGTGCCCATATCTTCACCATGAATACGTAGACCATCCTTCATATCAGCACCTGCTTTCGTTCCTGATAATGAACATTTTGCCTCATCCACTTCTAAAGAATTAATCGCCCAAGCGGATTCTAAAATGATCGTCGCTCCGTTCTTCATTTTAATAAAGCCAAACGCAGAATCTTCAACTGTAAATTCATCTGGATTCCATGAACCCCAAGCGTTTGCCGCATCATGCTGTTTATTTAATTTATGGAATGTTGAACCCATCACTGATTCTGGTTCATAATTATCCATCATCCATAACGTTAAATCTAAAGCGTGTGTACCGATATCGATTAATGGTCCTCCACCTTGAGCTTCTTCGTCTAGAAATACACCCCATGTTGGTACTGCTCGACGACGAATAGCATGTGCCTTTCCGAAATAAATGTCACCTAAGTCGCCACGTTGCGCTGATTTATATAAAAATTGACTATCTGGTCTGAAGCGATTTTGATAACCTATTGTTAATTTTTTACCTGTTGATTTAGCTGTATCTATCATTTTTTGAGCTTCTGCTGTCGTTTTAGCCATTGGTTTTTCACACATCACATGTTTACCGGCATGCAACCCTGCTACAGTAATTTCACAATGCGAGTCATTTGGCGTACAAACATGGATAACATCAATCGTGTCATCTTTTAACAATGCTTTGTAATCATCATAAACCTTTGCATTGTCAGTACCGTATGCTTCTGCCGCACACGCTGCTTTCGAAATGTCTACGTCACAAAATGCGATCATTTCAACATTTTCAACTTTTTGTAAACTTGGCATGTGCTTGCCATTCGCAATACCACCACACCCAATGATTCCAACTTTAATCGTCATCATAACGTCCTCCTTTAAATCTTTATCGTCATTAGTACGTATGTCGAGCCTTAAACATCAATCAACGTTCTAGGCTATTTTTAGATACATATTAGCTGTGGCTAATTTGTAAGAGCCACTACACAATAAATTCATTAGTGGTTCTTTATCATTTCTGCCCCGCTCCCAATTTCAAACTAACCTTTTGTCGCACCTGTTGTTAAACCTGATACTAAGTAGCGTTGCAAGAACAAGAATACGATTGCTATAGGTACTGCAATCATAATTGCCCCTGCTGCAAACACTGTGAAATTATTTGCATACTTATCATTAATAAAGTTGAACAATCCAACTGCTAATGTGAATTTTTCAGGACTTCTTAATAGTATTTTAGGTAATATAAAGTCCATAAATGGCCCCATAAAATTGAACAAAGCAACAACTGCTAAAATTGGCTTAGCTAATGGAAGCATAATTTGTAAGAAAATACGCATATGGCCAGCACCATCAATTTTGGCAGATTCATCAAGTTCTTTTGGAATCGTATCGAAGTAACCTTTCACTAAAAAGGCATTCATCGGTATAGACCCACCAATATATACAAGTGTTAGTCCAAATAAAGAATCTAATAATCCAATTGTATTTAGCAAAATATAGATTGCGACCATTGCCATTAATACAGGGAACATTTGTAAAATCAAAAATGTAATCAGCCCGTATTTACGACCAACAAAGCGATATCTAGAAAAAGCATATGCTGTTAACGTGACAAATATCACACTAAACAGTGCATTTGCAGATGCTACGATAAGCGTATTTTTATACCAAGTCAGGTATTGACTACTGTCATCGAATAGTAAGAATGCATAATTTTTAAATGTTGCATTGTCTGGTATCATTTTGGCACCATACAAGTTCGTACCTGGATTAAGGGAAATGCCAAATGTCCACAGTAGTGGATATAAAATGATGACAAACATCATCGCTATAAAACTGTAAATACCGATTGCTTTTAATATGTTTTTCTTCTTTGTCATCTTATAAACCTCCCTCATCTTTAAACGTACTTGTACGTCTGAATTGAATAAATGCGACAATAGCAACAATAAATCCAATAATTAATGACACAACTGCACCCATGTTAAAGTTGTTAAACTCAAATGTCAGATTATACACCCAAGATATCAAGATATCTGTACTACCAGCATTCTGCCCTGACACTGGTGGACCACCTTTATTAAATAGATAAATAAGATTAAAATTATTGAAATTACCTGCATATTGCATAATTAACAATGGCGCTGTGGCGTAAATGACATGCGGGAATGTGATGTTTCTGAACTTTTGCCAACTAGACGCACCATCCATATCTGCTGCTTCGTACCAATCTGATGAAATACTTTGCAGTACACCAGTGAACAGTGCAAAGACGAATGGGAAACCAAGCCATACTTGAATACCAATTAATGCCACTTTTGACCAAAATGGATCACTTAACCATGCTGGTGCAACACCTAATAAAGGTTGCAATATATCATTATTTATCGCACCAAATTCATCATTAAATAACGCTACAAATATTAAAATTGTCACAAATGATGGTACAGCCCAAGGTAGGATTAACACAGTGCGGATAAATTTCTTACCTTTGACGACAGGGTGATTTACAATAATTGCCAAAAACAGCCCTAATGCAATTTGAAGTGTCGTTGCAACAAGCGTCCATACTAATGTCCAAGTAATAACACTGAAAAATGTTTTACGCCAAACGCCAATTGTGAATAACGTTTTAAAGTTATCTAAACCAACCCATTCTAATGTGTGTCTCGGAGGCGCGTTGTATAAATTGTAGTTTGTAAATGCTACTCCAAACATAAATATTAATGGAAATACAACTACAAATATCAATAAGAATGTACCTGGTGAGATTAGTAAGTATGGGAACGTCTTGTCCCATGTTGCAACCATACGTGCCTTCGGATCCTTTATTTCCTCATTGCGATTAAATCGTTCAGCATTACGATATGCATCTAAAATATTAATGACATATAGCATGATTGCAAAAGCAACGAGTAAGATAGAAATAATACCTTGTGCAAGTAAGACACGAGAATCGTCTAACTTAGGTACTGTCCCTAATGTGAACAATCCCCAAAAACCAATATTTAAAAAGCTATAAAATACAGAAATAAAACTGATGAAAAAGATAAAAAATATCGTCCCTTTAATGGGTCTTTTATTATAAAACTGTCCCAAACCAGGTATAACAGATAATAATGCCGCTAATTTAGGGTTACGTTTCGTCATAACTAATCTCCTTTCTTATCATTTTGTGACGGATGAAGAATCTTAATATTTTGCGTTATATCATTCGTCGCCTCATCTAACGCTTGTTTAGGATTCTTACCATTTGAGATAAATATGCTTGCATTGCCCATCGGTTCCCAAACTTGTCGCATTTCAGGAATATTAGGCATCGGTTCAGCATGACGTGCTTGCTTTTCAAACACTTTTAAATTTGGATTAGATGATTTTACGTCAACACGTCCAGTAATTTCGCTCATTTCATCTGTATATTTTTGTAATGTATCTTTACTAGTGATATACAACATTAAATCTTTAGCCCAATACTTATGTTTACTATATTCAGATAAATACCAACCACGTACACCGAGAAATGGTTTCATAGGTTTGCCACCATCTGTAGGCAATGTTGTTACTCCTAAATCTTTACCAAACGTTTCTTGATATTCATTAATGTTCCATGGTCCAGTGACAAATTGTCCTACTTTTCCTTCTTTAAAAAGACCAATCATGACATCATGTGTTGCTGCCTTAGGAAGATACCCTTTGTCGTACCATTTTTGTAATCGTTCAGCATTCTTGACGACATGTTTTGAATTTAGTCCTAGCTGATGAATATCATATTCACTGCCATTTTTCTTGAAAATATAATCATCATTGCCGAATAAAAACGGATAATTAAAATAGAAATTTTTAGCATCAAATAGCATACCGTATTGTTTCTTTTTACTATCAGTTAGTTTGGCAGCATTAGCTTCAACTTCTTCTAACGTTTGCGGTGCATTTTTCACTAATTTTTTATTATAAAAAAGTGCGGTTGTTTCAACGATAGCTGGCAATGCTAATTGCTTATTGTCATAATTCATCGCTTTAAGTGCTTGCTTATTGAAGCCTTTCAACTCATCTTTTGATAATTTGATTTCAGCAGCTAAGCCTTGTAGATAGGCACTTCCAGTATTATCATGTGCTAAGAAAAAGATATCTGGACCTTTTCCAGCAGGAGCGTCTAGAGAAATATTTTCTAGTTGATCATTTTGACCAATATTTACAAGCTTTACTTTTATGCCAGTTTTTTTAGTATATTGATCCGTAATTTTTTTATAAAACGCCATTTGCTTGTCGCCATCCACCCACATCGTAAGTTGGTTAGGCTTGTCTTTAGAATTATCTTTATTCAATGCTTTATCAATATCTTCTTTCGAACGATTAGGGCCACATGCAGTTACGATTAATAACATTACCACGGCTAACGTGATATATTTTAAAATTTTAGACATGAATACTCCCCCTTAGACGATACGATTTCCTGTTTTTTCATCAAAAAAGTGACACTTATTCATATCAAATGCTAGTGTAATCTTGTCGTTCGCCATCACTTGTGTTCTTGAATCTAATTTAGAAATCAATTCCATTCCTTGGAATGTGCTATGTACCATAATTTCTGAACCTAACAGTTCGGATACAACTACTTCAGATTCAAATTGTGTCTCTGGAGAGGTTTGAATAAATATTGGTTCTTCATGAATGTCTTCAGCTCGAATACCTAAAATAATTTCCTTATCTAAGTAGCCAGCAGCTTTTAACTTTTCAAATTTTTTATTATGTAATTTAAAATGGTGTGTTCCTACCTTCAATCCATCCATTTCAACTGTGGCATTCAACATATTCATTGCTGGTGAGCCGATAAATTGCGCCACAAAAATGCAATTAGGGGCATCATATATTTCTCTAGGTGTGCCGACTTGCATAATGTCGCCATCTTTCAAAACAACAATTCGACTAGCCATCGTCAATGCTTCAGTTTGATCATGCGTAACATAAATTGTCGTAGTATTAAGTCGCTTATGTAATTTCAATATTTCTGTGCGCATTTGTACTCGAAGCTTCGCATCAAGATTCGATAATGGTTCATCCATTAAAAAGACTTTCGCATCCCTAACAATAGCTCTGCCCAAAGCAACACGTTGACGCTGTCCACCAGATAACGCTTTTGGTTTACGACCAAGATACTCAGTTAATCCTAATATTTCAGCTGCTTCATTAACTTTTTGTTCAATCTCTTTTTTATTCACTTTACGTAGCTTTAGCCCAAATGCCATATTTTCAAAAACAGTCATATGTGGATATAATGCATAGTTTTGAAATACCATCGCAATATCTCTATTCTTTGGTTCAACATCGTTCATGCGTTCCCCATCAATATAAAAATCTCCAGATGTGATAGACTCTAGTCCAGCAACCATTCGTAATGTTGTTGATTTACCACATCCCGATGGTCCAACAAATACAATGAATTCTTTGTCAGTAATATGTAGATTAAAATCTTTCACTACAGTATTGTTGTTATCATACGTCTTTTTAATATGCTCTAACTTTAGTTCTGCCATGTTATGCCTCCCATACTTTGTTTACAGTTTGATTGTGCAATACACTTTGTGAAAACGTTTGCACAAATACTTACATAAATCATATAGTCACTTATTATTAATGTCAATCATAAATTGTAAACGTTTACATTACTGTCAGAATTAAACTTTTATACAGAAAATTGATATAGCACACAACTATTTTTAGTGTGTCAATAATGATTTTTTACGTGCGAAATTTCACTGCCAATGCTAACAACCTTGTCTTACATTTTAAATAATATCTAAATCAAACAAGTATGACTTAGCATTTCGATTTTCATTGAAAAAAGCAACCATTATGTAAGTATTATACTCACACAATGATTGCTTGATTTTTTAGACTGCGGGCACTCTTCTATAACTACAAATCATATAGGCTACGTTCCCCATCAGGTAACTGATCGATAAACGGTTTAGGATCTTCTGCATATGCATTACCTACGCCACCCTTCATTCTTTGAAAATGTAAATGTGCGCCTGTCGTTTGTTTACCTGTATTGCCTGAATATGCAATAATATCACCTGCTTTGACTCGATCACCTACTTTGACATTATATTTGTCTAAGTGTAGATACCACTGGTGATATTCTCCATTATCTTCGGCAATCTGTAATACCTTGCCGCCTAATTCATTATTAAAGATACGTGTTACTTTACCATTCGTCGGCGCTTTAATTGGTGTACCTTTTGGCAATGCAAAATCAATACCATAATGCTTACCATCAAATGGTGAATGTTGATATTTACCAAAAGTCTCAGTAATCCGACTCCCTCTAAAAAAGTCTTCCAATTTTGAGTGTCCTTGTCCTTTATGATTTTGTGTCAATTTATCGGTATATTGGTTAAACCATTTTTGTATGTCATCTATATAAATAATCGTAAATAATAGTGAAAGAAAAATGATAATTGTTGCCAAAATACGTTTTGGTCGCTTTGTCATAGTGGCATCCATCCTTCATATATTTTGGGTATTAAGTATATATTCTAAATCAACTATTTCATAATTAAATGCACTCATACTTTAGTAGTACTGCAAAATATAGATGAAGAAAATGATGGTAATTTGAATATTTTGATTGATATTAAATTTTATACCTAGTATAATAATTATACTTAAGAAAATAACAGAAACAGAGGAGAATTTTCAAATGGCAAAAGTATTATATATTACAGCACACCCTTTTAATGAACTGGTATCAAATTCTATGGCGGCTGGTAAAGCATTTATCGAAACATATCAACAACAACAGCCTGAAGATGAAGTGAAACATATTGATTTATTTGAAACTTATATTCCAGTTATTGACAAAGATGTATTAACTGGTTGGGGGAAAATGAGTAATGGCGAAACGTTAACTGATGATGAACAAATGAAAGTTTCAAGATTGAGTGACATTTTAGAAGAATTTTTAAGTGCAGATAAATATGTGCTTGTAACGCCTATGTGGAACCTTTCTTTCCCACCTGTAGTTAAAGCATATATTGATGCTATTTCAATTGCAGGTAAAACTTTTAAATATTCTGCTGAAGGACCACAAGGTTTACTAACTGACAAAAAAGTATTACACATTCAATCACGTGGTGGATATTATACTGAAGGACCTGCTGCTGATTTTGAAATGGGTGACCGTTATTTAAGAACAATTATGACATTCTTAGGTGTGCCATCATATGAAACAATCATTATTGAAGGACACAATGCCGAACCGCATAAAACTGAAGAAATTAAAGCAACTAGTATTAATAATGCTGAAAAATTGGCAACAACATTTTAATTGTTATCTACACTGTGTGACTAATCAAACGTCATACAGTGTTTTTTTGATTTTCTTACAATCCTTTTCAACTTTTTATATACATCTATTGTTTTTACAAATTTAAATTTTGACATTCACTTTAGTTATGATGTAAATATTTTTAAAACATATGATAGTGTTGATGATATATTTTGAGAGTAGATATGAAAGTATGAAGACACATAAAAACTTCTGGTTAAACTTAGTAGCGAACATTAATACTTATGCTGTAATTATAGAAACATCCAAATCATCTATTAAAATCCCACATTATAAAAACACCTCACATAACTCGTTCAACTGTACCAAACCACATCACGTTAGATTTTAGACTAACTATTGTGATGTACATCAAAAACGAATATGTGAGGTGTTGTATATTTACAAAGGTGACTAGCGTTTCGTATAGCATTTCCAACATTACTACACTCAAGCGTCACGCTAAAGTTCGAAATCGAATCCTTTCTTTCAACAAAAGTCCTTATCCACTACAAACTTCATATCAAGCGTATAAACTATCTTGTGATACTATCTCGATCATATCTATAGTATGCATTTGTGTTCCGTTTCACTGAAGTATATGTATCATCAGTTAAGTATAAACCGTCATCCTTCAATGTTACTTGATAACCTTTCTTTCGTGCTAACCAGGTAATATCTATATAATTTTCTCCTGCGTTTTCATAACTTCTTAAATCTTCAATATGTGCACTAACTTCAGAGAAGATGATTCTAACGACACTTTCATCAACCCAATATTTGTCATGCATCCATCGCACTTGATCTGCCAATAAAGGTAACTGCACATCATTGAAATATACACGATATACATTACTACCATACATTTGACGATATGGTAATGGTTGTTTTCTAATTGATAATACCTCACCACCCATCACTGTACCTTCCCTCGTATCATCAGCACCTCCCGATGCGTCACGTGTATTCAAGTCAACATGTAGCCCATGTACATCTCCAATATAGGCATCTGGTTTATGTTCCATTGCATGTCCACGTGCAATCAATGCTAAAATTGTAGATTGTGAAAATTGAGGCTCCCATTCAATGCGATTAGGATGGCTACTATAAATTCTAGGTTCATCTATAGCCTGCTGAATATCCATGCCAAACACTAATACATTGATTAATGTTTGCGCAACACTAGCAATGATACTTATAGCACCAGGTGCACCTACTGTTAATATTGGCTTCCCGTGATGCATCACAATCGTTGGAGCCATGTTACTTAGTGGTCGTTTATAAGGTGCAATTTCATTGATCCCACCCGTCACAACATCAAAACCATCCATTGTGGTATTCAATAACACGCCGTAGCCTGGAATCGTGATACCCGATCCGTAAATCATACCGATTGATGTCGTAAATGAAGCAATATTACCTTCCTTATCAATCACACAAAAATGAGTTGTTTCGGTATGATTTTCTTCAACATCTGTATGACTAATGCAATCAGACACAACACCATGCTCTATATCAATATTTGCTTTATTGCTATCAATGAGCTTACTGCGTGCTTTTAAATAATCGTCATCAATTAATGACTGTACAGGCACCTCATGAAAATTATCATCCGCCAAGTATTGCGCGCGATCACTATATGCTAAATGCATCGCCTGTATCAAATGATGCAAGTAATCAACAGATCTTGGACCCATAGATTGTAAATCGACATGTTCTAATAACTTCAATATTTGAATTACCGTGATACCGCCAGAACTAGATGGTCCCATTGAATAAATGTCATAGTCTTTAAATGTCGCACTGATTGGCGCTTTAATCTGAATATCATAATTGGCTAGATCCTCTAAAGTGATTGTCCCACCACATGCTTTGACAACATTGACTAATTGTTTCGCAATGTCACCTTTATAAAATGCATTAAACCCTTGTTCTCTTAATATTTGAAATGTCTTACCTAATTCGGGTTGTACAATCCAATCACCTTCACGCCAATATTGATTTTCATGGGTAAATACTTGTGCCGTTTCGTGATACTTTGTCAATCGCGCGTGTTGCTGGCGCGAATATTTTTCAGTAGCCCAATTAGCTGAATGACCTTCAATGGCTAGTTCAATTGCAGGATTAATTAAATCTTCCAATGACAATTTAGCATAACGCTTGTGAATATAATCAAACAGCTTTGGAATTGCTGGCACAGCGACAGTTTTACCATGTGTAGTCATATCAAAAAATGATTTATATTCGCCTGAATCATCTAGATAAAATTGTTTGTCTACATGTGCAGGGGCTGTCTCACGCGCATCAAACGCAGTTATACTGCCAGTACTTTGCTCATAATATAGCAAGTACCCGCCACCACCAATACCTGATGCAAATGGTTCTACCACATTCAATGCCAGTTGAATTGCAATCACGGCATCCATAGCGTTGCCACCTTGATCTAATACATCCTTACCAATTTTAGCCGCAAGAGGATGTGATACGGAAATTAACCCTTCTTTAGATGTTTTTGTCTGTTTGTCATTTAAGTTAATGACCATACTATATCCTCCTACTTTCTGTTAAATATTTAAAACATTATTGATTAATGGCTTTTTCTACTTTTTCTAAATCTTGACGTTGCTCGTTACCAGTATCGACAAGTGGTGTAATCGGTGATGCAATTTTAAATTTATCGCCACGATAAAACTTAATAAATTGATCCTGATCTATCGCATTAACTACTGCTTGTCTCAAGTTTGGATGCGTCTTAAATATACCTTTTTTAATATTTAGCATTAAAAAGACTGACTTACGTCCATTTTTGCGAATAATGCTTAAATTTTTATCCGACTTAATTAAATCAAAATGTTTTTGATTCACATCTGCCAACATATCAATTGAATGATTTCTAAGTTCTGACAATGCATTATTCGGGTCACCATTAAACTTCAATGTAATATTTTTAATTTTAGCTGGTCCATAACTACCTTTTTCTGTTTCGTTGAATCCTGGATTACGTTGAAACGTTGCTTGATATGCATTTTTCTGTGTCATAATGTATGCGCCACTTGCATAAAGCGCATTTTTTCCATCTGAATTTGCAGGAATGGTACTGCTATCCCCATATCCTTTTGGATATTCTTGATTTACTTGATTAACAAATTTTTTAGATAAAATGCCTGCCGAAGAGTGTGTTAAGTAATTTACCTCTCGAGGCATCGATTGATCTGTCGTAATTTTAACAATTTGATAAATACCGTCTTTATTATTTACTTTTTGACCATCTGTCGTTAACGATTTGACGTTATACGCTTTAATCAACTTATCATAGATGGAATTATCGTCCTTGTCCTTCTCTTTACGCAACTGATCGATGTCCTCATCTTTTAATATCTTGATGTCATTTATATGTTTGTGCATATTGTAAGTATTATTGTTAGGCACAGACTTTTTATCACGTGCTCTATCTAAAGAAAACTTAACATCTTCAGCCGATACACGCTCTCCAGTATTACGTGCTTGTCCATTAACCACTTTCGCAAAATAATCATCATCTCTTAATAAGAAATAAAACGCTTTATTGTCCTTATTCACAGCATAATCACGACTTAACGAACCTTTCGTTGTTAAGTGGTCATTTTCATCTAATAATAACCTTGTGTACATATTCATATTAATTGAATATACTGACGGCGCAATTGAACGTATTGGATCCAATGTAGGAATTTCACCGTCTTGTTGTGTCATCACAAGTGGCCGCGTATCTCGTTCTCTACTATTGTTGTAATCAAATTGTTGCCATATTAATGCACGTGAATTTGGCAATCCAACACTATTTTTATCTAACACTTTATTGTCATATACTAAATTCTTTTTTGATCCATATAAAGGCGCCATATACCCTTTATCAAATACAACTTCATCTTCAATTTGCTTATATGTTTGTTTAACATCTGCTTCATTTTGAGTAGAAGCTTTATTTAACAACTGGTCTACATGTTTATCTTTCAATAAACTATTTGATCCTGTAGAACTAAATAATGCCGTCATAGCATAGTTCGGGTCACCGAATACTGTCATCCAGTCATCGATTTGGATATCATAATTGCCGGCTTGACGTTGTGTACGATAGCTACCATAATCTGGTTGGATATTCATCTTCACGTTAAATCCTGCATTTTCCAATTGATCTTTGACGATATTCATATCATTTTCATAACTTGCTTGTCCTAGGAAATGTATCGTTGGTCGCTCGCCTTTCACTTCAACTTTCGATGACTTTTGAGCCACTTCTGATTTCGTAGGGACACCACAACCACTTAATACCAACGCTAAAACTATAATTGCGATACTAATGATTTTCTTCACATCTATCCCTACCTTTTTAATGAATTCTTGGATCTAGCGCATCACGCACTGCATCACCTATAAAATTAAATGCTAAAACGACGAACATAATACAAATACCAGGTACAATAGCTAAATTACTGTGCGTTTCCAAGTAGTTACTACCGGTACGTAAAATGTTGCCCCATTCAGCTACATCAGGTGTAACACCAAGTCCTAGGAAACTTAAACTACTTGTTGTTAATACAACCACACCTATATTTAATGAAAAACGTACAATCATAGGCGCAATCGCATTCGGCAAAATATAACGCCATATGATATTCCAAGTGTTTTCACCAGTGATACGTGCTGCATCTACATATTCCATGCGTTTAATTTCTAAAACACTGGCACGCATTGTCCGTGCAAATGATGGTATATTACCGATACTTAAAGCAATAATTAAATTTGGAATACTTGCTCCAAACGATGCAATAATTGCCACCGCTAACAATAATGATGGAATTGCAAACACTACATCTAAAATTCGCATTATTAAATTATCAATATGATTAAAATAACCTGCGATAGTGCCTAGTAACACACCAAAAACAACTGCAATAACTACTGAAATAATTGAAATTGAAAATGTCAGCTTCGTTCCGACAACTACGCGTGTAAATAAGTCTCTACCGAAATCATCAGTACCAAACGGATAGGCTAGACTCGGTCCATGTAACAGTGCGTTGAACTGATTTTTAGTAGCCAATGTCGTATCAAATGTAAATTGTGACACAATTGATAATGTCAGCATATAGACTAAAATAAGTAACCCGATAATCGCAATACGATGTCTAGTAGTTTTTCGTATAAACGATTCCCAGCCATTATAACTATGTATTTGCGATGTACGTTGGTAACGTCTAATACTTACAAACATTAATAATGTAAATACGTTCCCTGTTAATGTCATCAACAATAACAACACTTCGACGATACGTCGCCATAGGTCATGATGCTTCCATGTTTGTTCCGTTGTTAAGATGATAATTAAAATGATGGTTAAAACGATTAGCAATGTTTCAGCAATATAGAACGTATCGGCCACATAACCTTTAAAAAGATTTAATGCACTCGTTAATATAACTAAAATATAAGTTGCAATAGCATAACTTGCGAATAGTTTTAAGGAAGCTATCTTTGTTGTAAGTTTTACCATATGCCTCACTTCCTTTCGTTAATTTCACTACGTAATTTTGGATCGATTAAAGCATAAAATATATCAATAATTAAGTTTGCTAAAGATATTACAATTGATATATATACGACCCCACCCATGACTGCTGGGATATCAGGTATTAGTTGTTTTTGGACGATATAACGACCGATACCATTAATGTTAAATACTTGCTCCGTCACTGCTGAACCGCCTAGTAACTCTGCCACTAGAAGACCAACTAGCGTTACAATTGGAATAATGGCATTTTTCAAAATATGTTTAATAACCACTTGTGTCGTCGATAATCCTTTTGCATAAGCAGTTAAAACATAATCGCTGCGCATTACTTCAAGTACAGAAGACCTTGTCATACGCGTGATAGAAGCAGCAATACTTGTTCCAATGACAAGTACAGGTAAAATCAACGATATTGGATGTTCTGGCATATAAGATGGTGGCAAAATATCCAATTTCAATGAGAACGCTAAAATGAATAATAACCCTTGCCAGAAACTTGGAATAGACAAACCAATTAATGCAATTATCATTAACGTGATATCAAGCCAACTATTTCGCTTCATCGCACTGATAATACCAATTGGTATTGCAATAATTAATGCCACAATTAGCGCTAATACTGCGACAATTATTGTAATTGGAATTCTTTCGCCAACTGCTTTAGTCACAACATCATTCCCTTTGTAAGTCGTACCTAAGTCAAAGGTAAAAACACCCTTGATGGTATCCCACAATTGAATAAAATAAGGTTCGTTAAGATGATGTAATACATTGAATTGATGTATCTGTGCCTTTGTTGCATTTTGTCCCAGTATGCTATAAGCCGCATCAAGCGGTGAAAAATACAGAATGCTAAACACACTGACAATAACACCAATGATGACAATCACAGCCATGACAATTCGCTCAAAAATATATCTAACTAATGGCTGTAAATAAATAGTCAATAAGATGAACATCGGTAACGCCAATATCACTTTGATAATGATGAACTTATGAAATAATACATTTTCAAAGTATGTTGAAAAATGTGCTTGTTCAATATTCTTTGAATTCGTATTAGAACTTTGTGTCTTGAATATTTTTAATGCTTCTTTATGTATTTGTGTGGATGACTTTTGCTGCGATAAATATTTATATTTTTGATGTAACGCCTGTTCGATTTCTGAAATTTCAGAATTATTAGCGTAAAAATTTTTTCTCTTAGCAGAAAAGAAAAACTTTATCACTGCATATAAAAATAATGGCAAGCTTAATACCGATAATACAAACTTGTAAAATGCCTTGTGATACAACGACTTAAAAGATTCTAAATAAGTAATTATGCTAATCACTCCTTGTAAAATAATCTTGAGTAGATTACTATGATATACAAAAGTATAGAATAAATTTACACATTTGTGAATAGGGAGGCACAACATCATGTCAAATTTATTAGAAGTCAACAGTCTGAATGTACAATTCAATTATGATGAAACTACAGTTCAAGCGGTAAAAAACGTCTCTTTCGAATTACGAAAAAAACATATCCTAGGTATTGTTGGTGAATCAGGATCAGGAAAAAGTATTACCGCTAAATCTATTTTAGGGCTACTACCAGATTATCCGGATCACACGTTAACAGGAGAAATTATTTTTAATGGGCAATCGTTAACTAATTTATCAACTTCAGCGTTACAACAAATTCGAGGCAAGGATATTTCAATGATTTTTCAAGATCCACTCTCTTCGTTGAATCCAAGATTAACGATTGGCAAACAAATTACAGAAGTACTATTTCAACATAAACGTGTATCTAAATCTGAAGCAAAGTCGATGACAATAGACATTTTAGAAAAAGTAGGTATAAAACATGCAACTCGACAATTTGATGCTTATCCGCATGAACTTTCTGGTGGTATGCGTCAACGTGTCATGATAGCAATGGCATTGATTTTAAAGCCACAAATTTTAATCGCAGATGAACCAACAACGGCATTAGATGCCAGTACACAAAATCAATTACTGCAGTTAATGAAGTCCCTTTATGAGTACACAGAAACGTCTATTATTTTTATCACTCACGATTTAGGTGCTGTGTATCAATTTTGCGACGATGTGATTGTAATGAAAGATGGAAGTGTCGTTGAAAGTGGCACGGTTGAAAGTATTTTTAAATCGCCACAACATACCTATACGAAACGCTTAATAGATGCGATTCCTGATATTCATCAAACGCGTCCGCCAAGACCGTTAAACAATGATATTTTATTAAAATTCGATCGCGTGAGCGTGGATTACACATCACCGAGTGGCAGCCTATACCGAGCAGTTAATGATATTAACTTGGCTATTAGAAAAGGCGAAACGTTAGGCATTGTCGGTGAATCAGGGTCAGGGAAATCGACATTAGCTAAGACGGTCGTCGGTCTAAAGGAAGTGTCAGAAGGCTTTATTTGGTATAACGAATTACCATTAAGTTTATTTAAAGATGATGAATTGAAATCTTTACGACAAGAGATACAAATGATTTTCCAAGATCCATTCGCATCTATTAATCCAAGATTTAAAGTCATTGATGTGATTAAACGACCACTAATCATTCATGGGAAAGTCAAAGATAATGACGACATTATTAAAACTATCGTATCGTTGTTAGAAAAAGTTGGCCTAGATCAAAGTTTCTTATATCGCTATCCACACGAATTATCTGGTGGGCAACGCCAGCGTGTAAGTATCGCAAGAGCACTTGCTGTAGAACCTAAAGTGATTGTTTGCGACGAGGCAGTATCAGCTTTAGACGTTTCAATTCAAAAAGATATCATCGAGTTATTAAAACAATTACAGTTAGACTTCGGCATCACTTATTTATTCATCACACATGACATGGGTGTTATCAATGAAATATGTGATCGAGTTGCAGTTATGAAAAATGGCGAAATCGTTGAACTTAATAACACAGAAGATATTATCAAACATCCGCAATCAGACTATGCAAAGCAACTTATTTCAGAAGTAGCAGTTATTGCTAAATAAAAGTCATGCGTTGTGCAACTTTATCACTGTATGGTCTGGAATAAATCGGGCAACATCTGATGTGTTATGTTAGATGACTTTGTCATACTAACTATATTGTGCTATGTTAGGGCTCGGCACCATATCAAGTGTTAGATGCTTTGCCATGATTTAAGGGTCACACCCATACTTTGGGCATTTTAACGCATGATAAATCCCCCGCCACTATGTGAAGTGCGGGGGATTATTTGTATCCTTAAGAAAATGATATAGTTTATTTTTATCTTTCTTTGTCATTTTTGCGAAATATAACAAGAACTTAATTTCAGTCGGAGCTGCTAAAAATTCATCTTTGTATTCTTTCATGTTGCCTCTTTTTTTCAACTCAAAAATCATATTGTTATGCAGTTTCGTCATTGGTATTTCTTTAAACACGTCAAATAACACATCATACTCTGTGAAATCATTATAAGTTGGCACATCCATATGATTTTGTGCAATAACTCTTTTTCTTTCTTCTTTTCGTAAAAAGTTGTACATCGCTTTTGAGTTTAAGAGACTATTGTTTTCTTTTGGTTTTTGAACTTCACTCAGTGTATTTCTAGATGTTAATACTAAAATTCCGACTGTTGTATCTTTGTATCTAGCCATAACTTTATTCAAGTGTTTGTCATTTGTAATGACTACTACATAATTAAATACTTCATAATAATCATTAATTTGATTATCCAATCTATCCAACTTATCTAATTCTGTTTTAATCTCGTAGACAACGCCTTTACCATTTAACAATATAAAATCAGCAATACTATTTCCTATAGGCATCTCAGAAAGTGCAGTAGTTGTATTAACAGAATGTAGTCCTAAAAGGAGTTTATTAAGCATTGTGTTTTTATAAAAATATTCGTTACGATAAGACTTTTTAAGATAGTTATATAAAGACTTCATTTTCTGTATTACATTGATATTTTTAGGCCCTTGTATATAAAAATCATATGCCTCATCAACAACATCACTTTTATTTTTGATTGCAATTTGATGTAATATCTTTTGACTAAAAACACGATTAATCATATTTCTATTATCCATAGCTACGCACCTCCTTCAACATACATTTAATACTTATCCTGTTAATATTATAAACTATTTTAAATGCCTATAGACATTATTTCTATACAAATACGATGATAAAATTGTATTGAAACCAAATGATGATTGCCAAACACATGAGCCTTTTCTAATGAAATAATAATGCCCCCTACACTAATCTAGCGAGGGGGCTGAATCATTACACACCGTATTTTTCAGTTGTTTCTGCCACGAAAGATTCAATGGCTTTTCTTGCTTTACGTTTTTCTTTCAATGGCAAATCACCAATCATTTTTTTAAGGTGATGTGGGTTTACAACACCACTATACTGGTAGTCATTTGAAATTGTTTTTAGGGCTTGTTCATCGATAGATCTCTCTCCAGCAAATCCTTTGAACTCCGCTTCTTTTTTAATACTTTCGAAATTAACATATTCTTGATCGATATCATCATCCTTATTTAAAGAAGGTACAACATTGTCGATGAATTCTCTAATTAGATCTCGTTTTAACCTCAATGTCGGATCATCTGCATGATCTAAAATACGTCTAATTTGTTCTTGGTTACGACGTTGTTCCGCTTTGTCTTCAAGATCAATTTGTCTCAATATATTCATAATATAATTCACATTAATCGTATCATTACGCATCATTTCTATTTCGAAATCAATATCATTTAAAATGGATACTTTATTTTTCTCAGCCGTCGCTCTTTTTACTTGATCGTACACGGCTAAATATTTACTTTTATAGTCTTCATTCTCTTGTTCATCCATTCCAATTTCATCAATTGTAAACTCAAACTCGTCAAATGCTTTTAAACGTAATATTATTTTAGCTAATAAACGATAAGCTTCAACAAAGCGCTTTAGCTCTTCTTCATCTTGAATGTCATCAACCATGTGTGGTGTCGGCACAATCATTTTAAGCTCACGATAAGCGTCAATAAATTCTTTTTTATACTCTTCATAACTACGCATTAAAATTGTATCCGTATCATTTGTTTGTGAGAATACTCTCAGTGCATCGTCTGTCTCTTTTTTCAAGTCACGATAGTTTACAATTTTACCAAATGGCTTTGATTCTTTTTCAACCCTATTTGTACGTGAATACGCTTGAATTAAATCATGATACATTAAATTCTTATCAACATATAAAGTGTTCAGTACTTTACTATCAAAACCAGTTAAGAACATATTAACAACGATTAAGATATCAATTTTACTATCTTTAACGCCCTTTTTAACGTTTTTTGAAATATGGTTAAAATACTCATTAGTTGTGTCTGTTGAAAAATTCGTCTCGAACTTTTTATTATAATCACTAATCATTATCTCTAATTTTTCACGTGAATGATATGGCACTTCACCATCACGATCATCTTCATTAGGTTTAAACGTAAATATACCAGCTACCGTTAATGGTTGTTCCAACTTTTTGTTAAGTCGCTTAAATGTCTCATAATATTTAATAAGCGCGTGAATACTTTGAACTGTAAATATACTTGAATATTGACGATTACGTGTATATTTATCATGATTATTGATGATATGTCGTGTTACTAATTCCACACGTTTATCCGCTAACCATACTTCTTCCGTATCAATTGCTTCAACCATGCTGTTATCTTCTGCTTTTAAAGCTTTATTTTTAAAAGTATTAATATAGTCAACTGAGAAACCAAGTACATTACCATCATGAATGGCATCTCTAATTAAATACGTATGTAAACATCTACCAAAAATATCTGCAGTTGTTCTACCATCTTGACTACTATTTTCTGGGAAACGTGGCGTACCAGTGAACCCAAAATATTGGGCATTTTTGAAATGTTGTTTAACTAGACGATGCATGTCACCAAATTGACTGCGATGACACTCATCAATAATAAATACAACTTTATTTGTTTTATACTGTTCTAATAAATGGGCATTACCTTGAATCGCTTTAGCCATTTTTTGAATCGTCGTTACAATAAGTGGCAAACTTTTATCATTTAGTTGGCGTACCAGTTGCGAGGTATTAAATGTTTTGTCGACAGCACCCTTAGCAAATTTATTAAATTCCTCTTCTGTTTGACTATCCAAGTCTTTACGGTCAACCAAAAAGATAACTTTCTTAATGTCATCTTGTTGTGATAAAATCTGACTCGCTTTAAAAGAAGTCAACGTCTTACCACTTCCCGTTGTATGCCACACATATCCATTATTCCCTGTCTCAGTCGCTTGTTGAATAAGTGCTTCTACCGCATACACTTGATACGGACGCATTGCCATCAGTATTCTATCTGTTTCATTAATAATCATATAGCGTGATATCATCTTAGCTAATTGACAAGGTCTCATAAATGACTCAGCAAACGATTGCAATGTATTGATTCGGTTATTCTGTTTATCACTCCAATAAAACATGTGACTCTTCAATAGTTCGCTATCATTATTAGAAAAGTATCGCGTTTCAACACCATTACTAATGATAAACATTTGTATGTAGCGGAATAAGCCTGTGTAATTTTGTTTACGGTAACGTTTTACTTGGTTAAACGCCTCATTAATATCAATGCCTCGACGTTTCAATTCAACTTGGACAAGGGGTAGTCCGTTGATTAATATCGTTACATCATAACGTGCTTTATATGTATCCTCGACCGATACTTGATTCGTCACTTGAAACTTATTTTTACACCAACTTTTCGTATCTAAAAACGACAAATAAATCTCAGACTCATCATCACGTCTAAGTGGTAATTTATCACGTAAAATACGGGCACTTTCGAAAATACTTTTCCCATCAATCATCGTTAACAGACGTTGAAATTCTTTATCTGTTAAGGGATTGCCTTCTAATTTGTCCGCATGACGCTCATTTAAAATCGTTCTAAAATTATCAAGCAATTGCTTATTATCACGTATCGTTACTCTTTCGTAACCCAATTGTTCAAGTTGATTCATCATTTCATTTTCTAATGCGTATTCACTTTGGTATGCCATTCATATCCCCTTCCATACACTTTCTATTGCTCTAAATATATCATAAACTTTAATGAAAAATGTTTGTTTTTTATCTTCAAACGTAAATTTATTCTAATTTTATTGTCTTATATTTTAATATTTGTGTTTGAGGTAAGTCGTATACTAAAATTTGAATACAAATAATCAAATCATTGATAAATTTTTTGCCTACGATTAATGGAGGGACTTGAATGGTGTTAATTACCTATCAAATCATTTTATTTTTAATTATCAGTCTAAGTTATTATTTAACTTTAAATCATTTCATGGCAGTCACTGTAGGTAACTTCACTTCAATATTCGGCATGTTCGCAGCCATACTCTTTATGTACTACTACCTACTCTATAAAAGTCCCGAATACAATCAACGCAAACGATTTAAACATTTCATTCATATCACTAATTTGATAATAATTACTTTTAGCACCTTCGTATTAGTTCATTTAGCATTAAAATTATTCTTCAACATTTAATTTCTATACTATGAAAAAAGCAAAGCTCAAACCTGAACTTTGCTTTAATTTGTCACACTTTTATCATTTTCAAAATAACTTCTATGCCAGTTTTACAAACTTGTATCAACAATTTTTCATCAAGCAACTAAATCACATCAAAAACTTCAATTGTTTACGTTGCAACTAACTTTATATTAGAACGCACACAATATCTAATGTTTAAAATCTATCGTCGCAAGATGCTTCCTGTAATTATCAAGTGCCATTTTCGATTGGGTTATACAATCTAGAATCGCATGATAATTTAATGCTACAAATCGATAGTACAATATATCTACCGTGAATAACTGTGCAAATAGTGACGTTGTAGCCGCCATACGCATTTCATTTTCATCAGTTCTGCCATAAATCAATGCATAGTCTGCAATTTGAGCCACTGGATTATTAGCTGTACTAGATATAGTTATGATGGGAATACTGTAATGTGTGGCCACCTGTGCAATTGACTGCAATTCACTATGACTACCTTGATTCGTCACAAAAATCATGCAATCTCTATCATCATGCGTCGCAAATGTTGACACAAGTAAATGCGTTTCATGTAATAACCTGACATTTAAGCCAATACGAGATAACTTTTGAAAAAGATCACCAATAGTCAAACTCGATGCGCCAAATCCAAATAAAAATATTGTCCTGGCATTTTTCAACACATCACAAATTGCATCAATTTGCGCATCCATAATATTAGTAGCTACAAATCGCATCGTATTCGTTGCTCTAGCAATCATTTTATTTTTCAAAGTTTCTACAGATTCATTTTCAATCAATTCTAAATGTGGATTGGTTGCAATATCTTCGGGTAAGTATCGAGATATCGCAATCTTTAGCTCTTGAAAACCTTGATGTGTCATTTTCCGACTAAATCTAACAATTGATGCTGTACTAACATTCGTAACATCTGCTAAATCATTCACAGTCATATCAATGATTTTATGTGGATTCTTTAAAATGTAATCAGCGATTATCTTTTCTGTCTTCGTAAAATCACTCAACTGCTTATCAATGCGATATAAAATATTTGTCATCATTAATCACCCAACAAATCTGTCTGTCGCATCGCCTTTGTCGTTCCAAATAAATATGTACAAACGAATCCACCAGCATACGCAGCAAGTAATCCTGCAATATAACCTAAATACATATTATCTGAGATTAATGGTAATAGTGACACACCACTTGGGCCTATTGCTTTGGCACCAATATGTCCAATTCCACCTATTACAGCGCCACCAATACCACCGCCAATACAAGCAGTTAAGAAAGGTCGACCTAATGGCAAAGTCACACCATAGATTAATGGTTCTCCAATACCTAGGAAACCAACTGGCAATGCACCTTTTAAAGTATTACGTAATGTTGTGTTGCGTTTACATCTTACCCAAAGTGCTAATGCGGCACCTACTTGTCCAGCACCAGCCATCGCTGCAATTGGCAATAAGTAAGTAGCACCAGATTGGTTAATCATTTCTATATGAATTGGCGTAAAAATATGATGAAGCCCTAACATAACTAACGGTAGGAAGCTTGCACCAATGATAAATCCACTAAATACGCCACCAATACTAATAATTCCGTTAACTACTGAAACTAAACTGTCTGAAACAAAACCTGCTAATGGCATAAAGATAAAGATAGTTAATAGTCCTACAATCAACAATGCAATAGTCGGCGTTACAATAATATCAATCGCATTTGGCACAATTTTATGCAATCTCTTTTCGACAATACTTAAAATCCAAACGGCAAAAATAACACCAATAATTCCACCTTGTCCAGGTTGCAATGGTTCTCCAGTGAAAACATTCATTAAAATATTTTTACCAGCAATACCCGTTAATAACGTTGTACCACCAATCACGCCACCAAGTCCTGGTGTCGCACCAAATTCTTTAGCCGCATTAATACCAGTGAAAATAGCTAAGTATGCTAACATACCGTCTTTAATGACATTAAATACTGTTATAAGTTGCGTAATCCAAGCACCTGAAATATAGCCTGCCACCATTAAGTTACTCAGTACTGCTGCAATACCACCAATTAATCCAGCTCCAATAAATGCAGGAATCAACGGTATAAAGATATTGGCAATTGATTTCAATACTTTATTCAACTTACCATTCTTTTGTTTTGCTTTATGTGCTTCTTTATTTGCCTTTGCTTTATCAGCTGCATATGATTTATAGTCCATTTTTTCACTATCATTGTGATTGTGTGGTATTGGGTCACCTAGTTTAACACCACTTAACTCAGCCATATGATTAGCCACTTTATTGACTGTACCAGGTCCAACTACAACTTGAATGCGTTCATCGTGTATAACACCCATGACACCATCAATGTGCCTTAGTTCTTGGTCATCTACTTTATTTTCATCTAATACTTTAATACGCACACGTGTCATACAGTTCATGACACTATCTATATTATCCATACCACCTACTGCAGCAATAATTCGTTCTGCAAGTTGTTGTTCTTTGGTCATTTAAATCCCTCCTAAGGTTGTCTATCTCTGATTGCTCGTTTAACAATGTCACCATTGTTTAATAACCGTCTTGTTGCTTCTTCCTTAGAAATGCCACACATACCCATAACTGTCGCAACTTTCACATCATGCTCAGATACCTGATATAACGCCATTGCTTCATCATATGTGATAGCACATATTTCTTGAATAATACGCACTGAACGGTCGATCAGTTTTTGATTGGTTGCTTTAACATCAATCATGAGGTTATCGTAAACTTTTCCGACACCAACCATTGTGATGGTTGAAATCATATTTAAAATTAATTTTTGTGCTGTACCAGACTTTAAACGCGTTGAACCAGTTAATACTTCTGGACCAACTTTAACTTCTACTGGATACTGCGCAATTTCACTTATAACTGCATGTTCATTGCATGAAATAGATACTGTTGTAGCACCGATTGTATTAGCAAATGTTAAACCGCCTATAACATATGGCGTTTTGCCACTCGCGGCAATTCCTATAACGACATCTTTTGATGTTAAATCTATATTTTTCAAATCTTCTTCCGCTAATTTTTTGTGATCTTCCGCACCTTCTACAGCCATCGTCATAGCATGTTGTCCACCAGCAATAATACCTATAATTTCATGAGGATCAGTATTGAATGTAGGTACACACTCCGCTGCATCTAAGACACCCAATCGTCCACTTGTACCTGCACCGATATAGATCAATCGTCCACCCTTTTTATACTGTGCAATTGTTTTTTTAATTACTTTTGTCAATTGTGGTATTGCCTTTCGAACTGCTAACGGGACTTGCTGATCTTCTTTATTCATCGTAATTAATGCCTCTTCCACAGTCATTTCATCAAGATGCATCGTCGCTTCATTACGCGCTTCGGTCGTACTATTTTCCATCACTTCTTACACTCCCTAGTTTTTTGAAAATCAAATGTATCATTCGGCTCGATACAACTTAACAGTGGTAAGTCTTCTTTAATAATTTGTGCAACAACATTCACACTGTCATGTGCACTAAGCGTTTGTCTCACAATTTGCATTTCACCTTGATAACGTCCGTTATTCAAATTATCAACGGTTACTGAACCAATGCGTCGTTGCGTCGTAAACTGTGGTTGAATCGAATGCGGACATATTTGTCTTGACGTTTCCGAACGAATGACATTCTCCGGATTATCCGGACGTACTTTATGACACATATCGAAAAGGTAAGTCACTGTCGTATCAAACACTTCTTCAATACATAACGTGAAATGCCTATGCTTACAAAAATCTATAAGTTGTTTTGCCTGCCTTATTTCAATCAATGAGTCTCCAACTAACACTTCAGATACACCAGTTTCTTGTAATAATTTAGCTGCAACGACAGGATGACTATGTCTCGTTGCTTCAATTGTTGGCAAGCCTTTATGCAAAGGACCTCGCAAACCACTCCCTACAATAAAACCATATATTTGTGCCTTTGGATTAAATTGATAAATGAGTTCATTTTTCTTATTGACCAAGTCAACAGATAATCCCGTATCTGGTCTTGGATAATAGTTATGACAAAATGAAAGTAATGTAAAATCATTCAATTGTTGATGTAAGCTTGTTAACAATTCCCGGGAAATAATACTTGCATTCAAACAGCACTTTAAACCCTGTGCCATTATCGCTTCGATTGCCTCAATTGATGTACTATGATCGATACGAATCATAAATTGTGCATCATATTGTCGAAGATGCTCATAAAAAGATGGTGTTAATATAGATGGATTAGCATCTATGAGGTAAGTCACTTGTTCATGTTTTAATAAATTGAGTAGTTTTGTGAAATAATGATATTTTGTCTCGTCATCTTCTTCTGGTATTTGTACAGATGTAAAAATCATTTGGTAACCTTGTTTAATCATTCGCTTAATATACGCTTCATCTAAAGGTTGTCCTAAATACACTGAAAAGCCTGTCAAAGTAGCCCTCCTTAACAATATAATTATTAGGAAAATATAGTTGAGTTGTGTAATCGCTTACATTTTACTATAAGAGAAAACACATTACAATATTAATCAGATAAAGCCTGTTCATTGTAATAATCTTACATATTTCTGTCACAAGTTAATTTTTTTAAACGACATATTTTTCTTATCATTTAACGCTCGAAAACAGTTGCTATTGCTGAATTGTTACAACAACTTTTATACATTTTATTCAGGATTATCTTATATTATGTTTTAATAATAATCTGTGAACAATTAAGAGATTTGAAATTGAATTTAATAATTGTATTGAAAACGCATACTTCACCATGCTAAAATAGGAGTCGCAAACAAATAAGATTCAATAAGATGTGATGGTAAGCTAGATAAACTAACGTATCCGTTTTATATACTACTTAGTCAATTGCTTCTTTTACATTAATTACATACACCAACGTGTTACTAAGTAAGATTAGGCATGAGTTAAATTAAGCTGTGATGGTTACCAACACAGTCTATTTGCTCGTGTCTTTTTTATTGAATCTTAAATAATAAATACAACTTTGGAGGTTGGACAAGTGAGGAAGAAACTTTTCGGTCAATTGCAACGTATTGGTAAGGCACTAATGTTACCTGTTGCGATTTTACCAGCAGCGGGTCTGTTATTAGCTATCGGTACAGCTATGCAAGGCGAAGCATTACAACACTACTTGCCTTTTATACAAAATGGTGGCGTACAAACTGTCGCTAAATTAATGACAGGTGCTGGTGGTATCATTTTTGATAACTTGCCTATGATTTTCGCATTAGGTGTCGCAATCGGATTAGCTGGCGGTGATGGTGTAGCAGCTATCGCAGCATTCGTCGGTTACATAATCATGAACAAAACAATGGGTGACTTTTTACAAGTAACACCTAAGAACATTGGTGATCCAGCGAGTGGTTACGCTAGCATTTTAGGTATCCCAACATTACAAACAGGTGTGTTCGGCGGTATTATAATCGGGGCCCTGGCAGCTTGGTGTTATAACAAGTTCTATAACATTAACTTACCATCTTATTTAGGTTTCTTCGCTGGTAAGCGTTTCGTACCTATTATGATGGCTACAACATCATTTATTTTAGCATTCCCAATGGCATTAATCTGGCCAACAATCCAAACAGGATTAAATGCATTCAGTACAGGATTATTAGACTCAAATACTGGTGTTGCCGTATTCTTATTTGGTTTCATCAAGCGTTTATTAATTCCATTCGGTCTACATCACATTTTCCACGCACCGTTCTGGTTCGAGTTTGGTTCATGGAAAAATGCAGCAGGTGAAATTATTCACGGTGACCAACGTATCTTTATCGAACAAATTCGTGAAGGTGCACATTTAACAGCTGGTAAATTCATGCAAGGTGAATTCCCTGTTATGATGTTCGGTTTACCTGCAGCAGCTTTAGCAATTTATCACACAGCTAAACCTGAAAACAAGAAAGTAGTAGCCGGTTTAATGGGTTCTGCTGCTTTAACATCATTCTTAACTGGTATTACAGAACCTTTAGAATTCTCATTCTTATTCGTAGCACCATTATTATTCTTTATTCACGCAGTACTTGATGGTTTATCATTCTTAACATTGTACTTATTAGATCTTCATCTAGGTTATACATTCTCAGGTGGTTTCATCGACTACTTCTTACTCGGTATACTACCTAATAAGACACAATGGTGGTTAGTCATTCCTGTAGGTCTTGTATACGCAGTCATTTACTACTTCGTATTCCGATTCCTAATTGTAAAATTAAAATACAAAACACCAGGTCGTGAAGATAAACAATCACAAGCGGCTACTGCTTCAGCAACTGAATTACCATATGCAGTATTAGAAGCTATGGGTGGCAAAGCAAACATTAAACATTTAGACGCTTGTATCACACGTCTACGTGTTGAAGTTAACGACAAATCTAAAGTTGATGTTCCTGGTTTGAAAGATTTAGGCGCATCTGGTGTATTAGAAGTCGGCAATAATATGCAAGCAATTTTTGGTCCAAAATCTGACCAAATCAAACATGAAATGCAACAGATTATGAATGGTCAAGTAGTAGAAAACCCTACTACTATGGAAGACGATAAAGACGAAACCGTTGTTGTTGCAGAAGATAAATCTGCAACAAGCGAATTGAGCCATATCGTGCATGCACCATTAACTGGTGAAGTAACACCATTATCAGAAGTGCCTGATCAAGTGTTCAGCGAAAAAATGATGGGTGACGGTATCGCTATTAAACCTTCACAAGGTGAAGTTCGTGCACCATTCAACGGTAAAGTACAAATGATTTTCCCAACAAAACATGCAATTGGTCTTGTATCAGATAGTGGTTTAGAACTATTAATCCACATCGGTTTAGACACTGTTAAATTAAACGGAGAAGGCTTTACTTTACATGTTGAGGAAGGTCAAGAAGTTAAACAAGGTGATTTATTAATCAACTTTGATTTAGACTACATCCGCAATCATGCAAAGAGTGATATTACGCCTATTATCGTTACACAAGGAAACATTACAAACCTTGATTTTAAACAAGGTGAACATGGCAACATTTCATTTGGCGATCAATTATTTGAAGCTAAATAATGCTTACTATAAACAGGTGCGTATACCTTCATAAGGTGACGCGCCTGTTTTTTCATTGCGATTGTGTTTTGCAGCATCATTGATAGTTCGCTCTCCCCTTAAATTTTGAATTTTAAAATCATCAATTAAATCCCCCTTCATACTCATTTCCTAAAAAATATTAATTGCTCACTATTGTTAGCGTTTTCGCAACAAAGTCAACTTCCTTGACCTTACACTATATTCGAGGCTATCATTTTAAGTGTAAATATAGAGAAAAGGTGGTTTTTTTATGAAACAACGCATTGGAGCTTACTTAATTGACGCTATTCATCGAGCAGGCGTCGATAAAATTTTTGGTGTTCCTGGTGATTTTAATCTCGCTTTTCTAGACGATATTATCAGTAATCCCAATGTAGATTGGGTAGGAAATACAAATGAATTAAACGCAAGTTACGCAGCGGACGGTTATGCCCGTCTTAATGGACTCGCTGCATTAGTTACTACATTTGGTGTTGGCGAATTAAGTGCCGTCAACGGTATCGCAGGTTCGTATGCTGAACGCATACCTGTCATTGCGATTACAGGTGCGCCGACACGTGCTGTTGAACAAGCCGGTAAATATGTACATCACTCACTTGGTGAAGGTACATTTGACGACTACCGAAAAATGTTTGCACATATAACCGTTGCACAAGGTTATATCACACCTGAAAATGCAGCAACTGAAATACCACGCTTAATTAATACAGCAATCGCCGAAAGACGCCCAGTTCATTTACATTTACCAATCGATGTCGCAATCTCTGAAATTGAGATACCGACACCATTCGAAGTAACGGCAGCCAAAGATACTGATGCATCAACATATATAGAGTTATTAGTATCTAAATTGCATCAATCGAAGCAGCCTATCATCATTACTGGACATGAAATTAACAGTTTTCACCTCCATCAAGAATTAGAAGATTTTGTAAATCAAACACAGATACCAGTAGCACAACTTTCATTAGGAAAAGGTGCTTTTAATGAGGAAAATCCATATTATATGGGTATTTACGATGGGAAAATTGCCGAAGATAAAATACGAGATTATGTGGACAACAGCGATTTAATTTTAAATATTGGAGCCAAATTAACAGATTCAGCAACAGCAGGATTTTCATACCAATTCAATATCGATGATGTCGTTATGTTAAATCATCACAATATCAAAATTGATGATGTTACAAATGATGAAATATCTCTATCATCATTACTACAACAATTGACCGATATATCATATACGAATAACGCATCGTTTCCTGCATATCATCGTCCAACATCACCCGATTATACTGTTGGCACAGAACCATTAACACAACAAACTTATTTTAAAATGATGCAAAATTTCTTAAAACCAAATGATGTCATTATTGCTGATCAAGGTACATCATTTTTTGGTGCTTATGATTTAGCATTATACAAAAGCAATACTTTTATAGGGCAACCGTTATGGGGTTCTATCGGCTATACATTACCTGCAACATTAGGTTCACAATTAGCAGACAAAGATCGTCGTAACTTATTATTAATTGGCGATGGCTCATTGCAACTAACTGTTCAAGCTATTTCAACTATGATTAGACAGCATATTAAACCGGTATTATTTGTGATTAATAATGACGGCTATACGGTAGAACGACTTATTCACGGCATGTATGAACCTTATAATGAAATTCACATGTGGGATTATAAAGCTTTACCAGCTGTATTTGGTGGTAAAAATGTTGAAATTCATGACGTTGAATCATCAAAAGATTTACAAGAGGTATTTAATACAATTAATGGCCATCCCGATGTGATGCATTTTGTCGAAGTCAAAATGTCTGTCGAAGATGCACCGAAGAAACTGATCGATATTGCTAAAGCTTTTTCACAACAAAATAAATAATTTCATCGTATTCAGGGTATAAGTTTAAGCGAATATATTATTAAATGAAAAGGACTCTGATATAAGATGATTAATTTTGATAAAACCGCTTTAGTGTTAATCGACCTGCAACAAGGTATTCTTAAAATGGATTATGCGCCACATACAGCTGAAAATGTTGTTCAAAATGCTAACAAATTAATTGAAGCTTTTAGAAAAAACAATGGTTTTATCGCCTTTGTTCGCGTGAATTTCTATGATGGTAAAGATGCATTGCAACCAAATGCAATGATCTCATTACCACCAAAAGAAGGCGATGACTACAGCCATTTCCATTATTTACTAGACAAAAGAGATGACGATTTTGTCATAGATAAACGACAATTTAGTGCATTTGTAGGAACGGATTTAGACTTACAGTTGAGACGTCGAGGAATTGATACAATTGTTCTTGGCGGTGTAGCAACACATGTTGGTGTAGATACGACAGCACGAGACGCCTATCAATTAAACTACGATCAGTATTTTGTTACAGATATGATGAGTGCACAAAACGAAACGCTACATCAATTCCCAATAGATAATGTATTCCCATTGATGGGACAAACCATAACCACAAACGACTTGCTAAATATATTGAACTAAACATTCACTTCCCCCTTCGATTATATTGAAGGGGGTATCTTTATTTCACAATGTATTAATACGTCGGGTTGTCTAACCTCCACTATATAAACATATTCTATATCTGTTAAACCGTTCTTAACCTATGCCCTTACTACATAAAAAACAGTATTTATTCCGGAATTTTCAAAAAATTTAGTATTTATTACAAAATTATGTATCACTTTAGGTTTAATTTTTGATATTATCTTAATTAAGTAGATTTTTATAAGTTCTAAAAAGGAGAACAAATACATATATGAAGAAGAAACTAACATTTAAAGAAAACATGTTTATTGGTTCTATGTTATTTGGTTTATTCTTTGGTGCCGGCAACCTTATCTTCCCAATACACTTGGGTCAAGCTGCTGGTTCTAACGTTTTTATCGCTAACTTAGGATTTTTAATTACAGCAATTGGCTTACCATTTCTAGGTATCATTGCTATTGGTATTTCAAAGACATCTGGTTTATTTGAAATTGCATCGCGTGTTAATAAAACATATGCTTATATTTTCACGATTGCCTTATATCTAGTTATCGGACCATTTTTCGCCTTACCTAGACTGGCAACTACATCATTTGAAATTGCATTTTCGCCATTTTTATCACCAAAGCAAATCACTTTATATTTATTTATTTTCAGCTTCGTCTTCTTTGTGATTGCATGGTTTTTTGCGAGAAAGCCATCAAGAATTTTAGAATATATCGGTAAATTTTTAAATCCGGTATTCTTAGTATTATTAGCAATTATTTTATTATTTGCTTTTATCCATCCATTAGGTGGCATATCTGATGCACCTATTAGTAAACAATATCAATCAAACGCCTTATTTAACGGCTTTTTAGATGGATACAATACCTTAGATGCGCTAGCGTCATTGGCATTTGGTATCATCATTGTTGCAACGATTAAAAAGTTAGGTATCGAAAATCCAACTGATATCGCTAAAGAAACAATTAAGTCTGGTACTATCAGTATCATTATGATGGGGATCATTTATACCCTACTAGCAATCATGGGTACATTAAGTATTGGTCATTTCAAACTTAGTGAAAATGGTGGTATTGCCTTAGCGCAAATTACGCAATACTACTTAGGTAACTACGGTATCGTCTTGTTATCACTCATCGTTATGGTTGCTTGTTTAAAAACAGCTATCGGTTTAATTACGGCATTTTCAGAAACATTTGAACACCTTTTCCCTAAAATGAATTACCTAGCGATTGCAACAGTTGTGAGCTTTATCTCATTCTTATTCGCGAATGTTGGCTTAACTAAAATTATTATGTACTCAGTCCCAGTGTTAATGTTCTTATATCCATTAGCAATTGCCCTGATTGTACTAACATTATTTAGCAGCAAATTCCATCATTCAAAAATTATTTATCAATGTACCATTTTCTTTACAATGATTGCTGCATTAGTAGATGGATTAAAAGCTAGTCCAGAGTTCATTTCAAGCACATCATTCTCACAAACTTTGATTAATTTCAGCCAAAAATATTTACCATTATCAGACATTGGTATGGGCTGGGTTGTTCTCAGTTTGATTGGTTTCATTATCGGCTTCATTATTTATAAAATTAAGCATCGTAAAATTCCACAAGCATAATACTATGCCACAGTCATATGTTAAACATATGCTTGTGGCATTTTTTATTCATACTACATTAAACTGCACTCGTATACATACATATTAATGATTATCCACGAAAAATATTAGTACTTTCATTTTACGAATCACATTAATGCATACACAACTTTATCTTTATATTATTAAATTTACATTTGACACTTATATTGAACAACTGTAATATATTAATATTAATTCTTTAAATTGTATAAATATAAAGGAGGGCGACCGATGAATTCAATCATTGAATTAACTGATTATTATAGCTCTAATAATTATGCACCACTTAAGCTTGTCATTTCTAAAGGTAAAGGTGTCAAAGTTTGGGATACTGATGGCAAACAATATATAGATTGCATTTCGGGTTTTTC
>OBZE01000092.1_pt1 | contig 73786 bp, 64 predicted proteins | sample 1476901 | NCBI WGS metagenome assembly OBZE01 (sample SAMEA2580235, study PRJEB22360) | human gut metagenome | biome: human gut; feature: human-associated habitat; material: faeces | place: Denmark | collected 2008/2010 | reverse complement strand
ATTTCAAGAGGATTGCCATTCTCCTTGAATAACATAACTCACTTAATTAACGAAGTTATCTGACATGTCAGATAATTTTGTAGTCATCAAACTGTACAGCTTCAAGTTCTTATCGAACTTGTCCTTAAATGGAATAATTGTTGTTCCATAGAAAAGAAGTCCTTCTCCTTCCCCGGAATTCGTCACATAGGACAACTGATATGGGGAAATATTCAGCTGTTTTGCGAGGATCTGTCTGTCACCTGCCGCCTGGTTCAGCATCAGGATAAAATCACTGTTCTCAAAGATATTTTCAATTTCCCTGCTGGCAAGAAGATCTTTGATATTCTGGGTGATACCACTTGGAATACCACCCCATTTTCTGAATCTCTTCCAGATTTCTACAGAATAAGCTGCTGTCTGTTCTTCTTTGAGCAGAAGGTGGAATTCATCGATATAGTACCTGGTAGATTTGATGCCACGGTTGATCGTAACTCTGTTCCATACCTGATCCTGGACGATGAGCATTCCGATTTTCTTCAGCTGCTTTCCAAGTTCCTTAATGTCAAAGCAGACAATACGGTTATTCAGTTCCACGTTGGTTCTATGATTGAACACTTTCAGTGATCCATTTACATAGATTTCCAGTGCTGTTGCAATCCTCTGGGCCTGTGGTTCTTTCTGTTTTCTAAGGCAGTCATACAGATCACCGAGGACCGGCATATTTTCCGGTTTTGGATCTGCAAAGTACTTCTGATACACCAGTGGAAGACAACGATCGATCACGGATTTTTCTTCCGCTTCAATGCCATCCCTGCTTCCCATGATCAGCTCACATAAGGACAGGACGAAATCGGATTTTACACCAAGTGGATTGTCATCATCGGAATAATCCATATTGATATCCATCGGATTGATATAATCCTTACTGGTTGGTGAGATGTGTACCACCTGTCCGCCAAGTGCATGGACCAGTGGGTAATACTCGCCCTCCGGATCTCCGATGATAATGTCATCCTTCGTAACAAAGAAAGCGTTGGTGATTTCTCTTTTTGCTGCAAAGGATTTACCGGATCCAGGCGTACCAAGGATCAATCCATTCGGGTTTTTCAGCTTCTTACGATCCACCATAATCATGTTGTTACTGAGTGCATTCAATCCGTAATATAAGGATTCTCCTGCCATAAAAAGCTCCTGTGTCGTAAACGGAACAAAGATCGCTGTACTGGTAGTCGTAAGAGCCCGCTTGATCGGGATATGATTTACTCCCAACGGAACACTGCTCATCAATCCTTCTTCCTGCTGATAGTCCAGACGTTTCAGTACACAGTTGTATTTCTGTGCAATTCCGGCAGTCTGGAAGATGGCATTGTCCAGTGCCTGTTTGGTCTTTGCTGTATTTAAAAAGAGCGCTGTTACAAGGAACATACGCTCATTTCGTGACTGCAGGTCTTCTAACAGACGCTTAGCTTCTCCGCCATACGTGTTCAGATCCGATGGAATGATATCCATATCGTATCCGGCCCGGACTGCTTTTTTCTGTTCTTCGATTTTCATACGGTTGATATCCGTCACTTTGCTTTTTACCAGCTTGATTGCCTTCATCTGATCCACAGACTGGACATGCAGGTTGACGATCAGGTTCTTATCGATATCCAGAAATTCTGCCAGCATCTTATCCGTAAGCTCCGGTGCCAGGATCTGCAGATAAGAGACAGCCCCGATAGTATTTCCCATCTGGAACGTATTTCTGTCTCGGAATACAAAACTGGTCGGCGCCACATAATCCTTTGTATTGAGTCCTGTCCGGATCATGGAACCATAATCAAACTGGAAGTCTGTCATGATATCCGGATTGAAAGTCTCATACAGTATCTGCAGACGTTCCACGCCATTCAGCGGATAGGCCGGAACTCCAAGAATTTTGAAGTTGTTCAGGATATCCGACTCAATACGTTCCAGCTTTGGCTTTGCTTCCCGGATATTATCTGCTTCGATGGAAAAGGTGATATATTTTGATTTCACCAGTCCATTATTTCCTTTCGCCAGCTGCTGTTTCAGCATCTTGGCATATTCCATACGAACATCGTCAAAAGCATCATCCTGAGGACGGATCCGGACGACCTGTTCAAATTCTTTCATGCTGCTTTTATGATTGATAAAGCTCAGCTGAAAATGGATACTGGCATCAAAGTAATTGAGAAAATCACACCAGTTTTCAAAGATTGCATTTTTATCTTCGTTCTGAGCCAGCTGGTAGTTGATGTCATAAAAGCGGATACACTTAGAATACGTTTTTCCCTGTACCCTGCAGATCCCATCTTTTCCCATTTCCTTATAAGCGATCGACTGCTGGACGGACAGTTTTTTCTGCCTGCGTTTTTCTTCCTGCCTTTCCTTTTTCTTTTTCTCTTTTCTGTCTACTTTTTTGCATCCGGTATCTGCGACAGTTTTCTTATTTTTCTTTTTTCGCAACCGTTTTTCCTCCTTTCGGTTTTTCTGCATCCGGAGACTGTCTGATCTGTTCCGGATCTGTTTCATAATAGTTTTCAGTTTCATATTTTCTGACGGGTGGACGAAGAAATTTCACCCGGATCATATGCATCAGAACATCTTCCAGGTGCATCCCGTCTTTTTCGTACATGGCAAATAAAAATGCCGGTAACATCAAAAGCACCATGACCGTTGCTGCATTACTGTTCCCCATCACATTACGCAAGAGAAAATAGCTTGGAATTCCCATTGCAGCACCTATCCCGATACAGATCAGCTGTCTTTTGGTCAGGTTAAATGCTACTTTATTCTTTACCTTTGTTAAATCTTTCGGTACGCTGACATATGCCATGATTTTCACTCCTTCCTGTAATTTAGTGCGCGTTAAATATCGACTTACTTAAGGATGCCGTCTTAAAGAGGCTGTAACATAAGATCACTGTGTAAGCCATAACGCCAAATAATGAAGAACTCAGATTATCTGAATACTGGATACCTGCAACAAGCACTGCATAGATTGCAACGCATACCATCATCAGAAATGCCTGGAAAGCCAGGGCAAAGAGTCCTCTGAAATAATTCGTGCCGATCTGTCCCCATTCTCTGTTACTCATAGTTGCGAATGGAATCGGCGCAACTGAGGTATATAGGTAAATCTCTATCATACGTCCATACATGATCACTGTGATCAGTACAGACAGGATCTTCATACAGAAGCCAGCGATAAGGGTTTCCAGCGCCAATACAACAAGTTCTCCGATTTCCATACTTTCCAGTGTTGCGGAAAGATCCGTCAATGCCGAAGAAATATCAATGGCGGTACTTCCTGTGATAACACCGGCCGCAGAATTAACTACGTGCTGACCCACATCGAATACCGCCATTGTGATCGTAAATGTGTTACTCACCAGATATACAGCGATCCACATTTTTACGAAGTACTTGAAAAACATCCAGGTATCAATATCATGCATGTTGTTGCGCTCGGTCAGCATAGAAATCAATTCGTAGCAGAGTACGAGTGTGATAATAATACCTGCGATCGGCATGATCACAGAATCCGATAAGTTCCGGATCATACTGAATATGCTGCCGTTCCACCCTTGCGGGGTCTGTCCAACCTGGGTAGCGATCTCACCAGTCTTTTGATTGACATCAGTAAACATCGTGTCCAGGTTGGAAGTGATCATCCCGGTTAAGAGTTCCCTCATCCATTCCTCAATCGCATCAAAAATCTGACTGAACATGGATCTCTACTCCTTTCTCTTAACCAAATAATCCACTCAGAAGCGGGATTAGCTGTGTTCCGATCAGGATAACACCACCACCGCTCATCAGCTGCTTAATTCCCTGGGATTTTGCACCCGGGTTGTCGTTTCCATAACCTTCCATCAGGTTGATTACGCCCCAGACACCAAGACCGGCACCGATTGCAACGACCAGTGTCTGAAGGATATTGATTGCACTGCTAAAAAAAGCCATAATCAAATGTATGAACAAACGCTTTTCTTATGGTCTGTAAGCGTTTGGCTCTACTCCTTTCCCTTTTATTCAGACCTTTTTGTACCCTTATCAGTAGTAGCAGGGGGCTCGAATTCTTTCTTTCATATCAGTCCTCACCTTCCTCAGCTTCAATCGCTGATACGTCTTCTTGTGTTACAGTTACTTCATACATTTCAAATTCTGTATCTTTCGACATCACCAGTCGGTGTGCCAGATATTTTTCGACATCAAAAGCATTATTCTTATTGAAATCGGCAAGTTCCTTGTACCGTTTGTGCTTTGTGATGTCATATTTGTTGCTTAAAAACGGCCGGACTCCTCGAAGCTGTAAGATACATTTTTCTCCATCCATGACCGCCAGCTCATCTCTACTCATCAGTTCTTTTCCAGTCTTTTGATAGTTCAGCCCATAGGACCGGTTGCTGCCTCTGGTATCTGATGTGTTGTAAAGATCAATGGTTTCCTTTCCCAGGGTTTCTGATATTTCTTTCAATGTGGAACTTTCCTTTCCACCCAGGAAAAGAACGGTGTCACAGTTACCAGTGATCGTCTCAGCAGCATCCTTATAGATGGTTTTCAGCTGAGATTGTGACTGCAGGATGATAGAAGCGGAGATTTCCCTGCTTCGGATCGTAGCAATCAATTTGTCGAATTTTGGAATCTGTCCGATATTGCTGAACTCATCAAGAAGCAGCCGTACATGATAGGGAAGTCTGCCTCCATGCTCATCATCCGCTTTATCACAAAGCAGGTTAAAGAGCTGGGTGTACATGATCGCTACCACAAAGTTGAATGTGTCATCGGTATCACTGATGATGACAAACATAGCTGTTCTCTGATCACCAATCATATCCAGTTCCATTTCGTCATACGACATGATTTCTCTTAGCTCCTGAATATCAAATGGTGCGAGTCTGGCACCACAGGAAATCAAAATCGATTTTGCAGTTTTGCCGGCAGCAAGCTTGTACTTGCGATATTGCCTTACTGCAAAGTGTTCCGGATTTTCTGCTTCCAGTTCTTCAAACAATTCATCCACTGCATTTTTAAATTCTTCATCATCCTCCCTGGTCTCACTGGCATTGATAAATTCCAGCAAAGTAGAAAAGTTCTGTTCTTCCTCCGGTGCCTCATACCAGATGTATCCGATCAGTGCAGAATACAAAAGACGCTCGGCCTTGACCCAGAAATCTTCCGTTGATTTTTCGCCCTCACCCTTGGTATTTGCGATAATGGTATTGACCAGCTTTAAGATGTCTTTTTCACTCCGGATATAATGGAACGGATTGTAATGCATGGACTTTTTAAAGTTGATCGTATTTAATACCTTGATCCGGTATCCTCCATTTACCAGCATCTTCCCGCATTCAACGATGATCGTACCCTTTGGATCAGTGACCACATAGGATACGTGGTCCGTCATCTGCATAAGATTGGGCTTCACATAGAATCTTGTCTTACCGGATCCGGAACCACCGATGACGATCACATTTTTATTTCTGGCATACTTTGGGGCTTTTGGCCGGCTGTTCATGGTCAGACGTTCCGTTTCTGTGAGGATGACATTGTTTTCAAAGACCGGATCCATGAAGGGTTCGATATCTTTTCTATTTCCCCATCTTGCGGATCCATACTCCACACCCTGCCGGAACTTCTTTGCATTTTTAGAACGATAGTAGACCACCAGTTTTAATGCACCTGCAACCAGAACACCTACCGTAAGATCCTGCAAAGCGATACTTGGCAGCCAGCTTAAAAATGCCAGTCGGAAATTGACTAACATCACGCCAAGTCTCTGAACCATGCTTTCTCCCAGGCAATGCCGGTACAACCAGGAGCCTTTATCTGCTACATAGAAGATAAAGAAATATGGGAGATTTAAGATCACCAGCCGTTTGACCTGGATCTTCTGTAATTTTTCCCGGATCATCGTTCCTGACCTCTGGATTTTTGTCTCTGCTTCACACGCTGGCGGTGCTTTGCTTTTCTTTCTACAGATTTCTGCAGTTTCTTTCTGACAGATGGTTTCTTCACCTGTTTCTTTTTCAGTTCTACTCCGGCATATTCCCGGAAAGCCGCTGTCATCACATCCACGTCTTTTGCCTTAAAGAAGACCAGATATTTCGGTGGATCAGCACCGACTTCTTTCTTCAGGCTGTAATCAATGCCGTATTTTCTTGCCACACGATCAAAGGATTTGACATTTTCATCTGTGATCTTTAAGTTGGAAAGCTGTACTCCCTGTGCATTCAGCTGCTTGATGGTCTGCTTTCCATGCGGCTTTTTCTTTTCAATCTTTTTTCGGGCTTTTTCCCTTCCTTTCTCCTGAGCCCGTCCGGTCTTTTCAGCCATTTTCACCTGCGTTGCTTTCTGTTTCCTGCGGTTGTCCATTTCCAGGAACTTCCGAAGGGCTGCTTTTAGCACACTGGCAGTGATCTTGACTCCCTGGATACTCAGGCTGATCACTTTCTGATTTACTTCTTCCTGCAATTACCCACGTCCTTTCTTTCCTTTCATCTCAGAATAAAGACGGGCAATACAATATCCGATGCATGGAACATGTTTTCCATACGGACAGCCACCACATGGTGTTGTTTTTACTGCTTTTTTCTTTTCCGGAAGCAGATAGTGGCACTGTTTCAAGCTACAGCCTTTCTTTTTGCCTCCCCACCAGTAACAGTACTTGCAGGACCATGGCTTTTCTTCGCTGTACTTTCTTCCCTCAATAGCTGCATTTGGTTCTATGATCAGATCTTTATTAGTCTTCATTCTGTTCTTCCTCTTTTCTCATGATTTCTGTCAGTTTTTTCTCTGCCTGACTTCCGGCAGCAATGAGACAATACAAAACTGTAAATATTGCCGCTGCTCCCAGAAGAGCAACAAAAATAATGATATTTCTCATGGTTTCTCCCATCTAAAAAAGCGTCCACAGATTCCTTTCGGTTTCCATGAACGCTCATTCTTATTTAATTAGTGTTTCTTTTTTCTCATAAATGCAAGGGCTCCTGTACCAGTCGCACCAATGCCGAGAAGCATAAACCACAGCCACAGATTGGTGTTATCCCCAGTCTTTGGTGAATCACTGACAGGTTTTCCACCTTCCGGTGTCTTTTCTGCCGGTTTTTCCTCATCCACCATGGTTACATGCTGTACTACACTGGTATCCTTTACTTCGAATTCCACATCTTTTGCAACCAGATAGCCATCCGGTGCTGTTTCTTCACGGAGAGTGTATTTTCCGATCGGAAGCATTTCGATGTAATGTGCTTTCTCTGTACTGGTCCAGCTTTCCACAACTTTTCCATCCTGATCAAGGATTGTGAGTTTCGCTCCCGGAAGTTCTTTTCCGGCGATATCCTGTTTGGAGATTTTCACCTTCGTTACATCATCCTTCATCTCAACTTTCTGCACATCGGCAGTATCTTTGATCGTGAACTTCACGCTTTCAGCTGTCACGTAACCATCAGCAGGTTTTGTTTCAACCAGTGTGTATTCTTTTCCGACAGTCAGCTCACGGATCACATGTGCTTCTTTACCGGAAGTCCATTCATCCACGATATTTCCATCAGCATCTATCACTTTCAGCTTACATCCTGGAAGTTCTTTTCCGGTTGTCAGACTGGATTTGGTAAATTCTACAATGGTTGGCTGATTCTCAAAGGTAAAATCATAGGTTACAGTCGGCTGATCCTCACCTGCATACTCAAACGTAAATTCTTTTCCTTCATCGTTGGTTACGAATCCGTCTGGTGCATAGAGCTCTTTTACATAATAAGTTGCTCCTATTGGAAGATCTGCAACAAATGTGATCTTTCCTTCTTCATCTGTAGATTTCAGCTCAATGATCTCATCGGCTTCGATCAGGACTTTACCTGTTGTCTCAGACTTAATGTCTTCTTTGGCAAATAATCCAAAGATAGCGCCTTCCAGTGTACGGTCAGAATCTTTTTCTTTCTTAAGTACACTGACTTCTACTCTCTGACGGTTGTTCTGCCAGTCTTTGTCATAGACTACAACCGGTGTATTCTGATCCACGTAAGTCAGATCTACATGACGGATCTCACCATCCAGCACATGACCGTAAGCAGTTCCTGTTTCCTTCACGTAGTATTTCCCAAGTGGAAGATTTTCCAGTTTTGCAATACCGGTTTCATCTGTCTTGATCGTTGCAATCAGTTCATCCTTTTTATAGTAATCGTCACTGACGCCATCGGCAGCCTTAATGTCTTCCTCAGCATAGACTTCAAACGTAACATCTGTCAGCTTTCCGGTTACATAGTTGAAAATGTGTTCCACCACACCTTTGACCTTATCGGCCAGTGTAACAGAATCCAGGAATTCTCCCTTTTTGTTGATGATGAGTTCACCAACCGGTACCTCGTCCTTCATTTCTACTTTCTGAACTTCTTCGGTATCTTTGACTGTGAATGTCACATCATTGGCTACCAGATAACCATGCGGTGCAAACTCTTCATGTAGGGTATAAGTCTCACCCATTTTCAGATATTTGATCACATGCGGTGCATCTTTGGAAGATGTCCAGCTATCTACTACATTTCCATCTTTATCCGTTACTTTCAGATAAGCTCCATCCAGTTCTACACCGGTTGTTGCATCTGATTTTGTGATCTCAACAGTTGTCGGCTGGTTCTTCTTTACGGATTTTAATGTTACTGTCTGTACATCCTGCCCCTGATAAGAAGCATCAAATCTCAGTACTTCATCCGAAGATACGAATCCATCTGGTGCTTTCAGTTCTTTTACATAATAGCTTCCAAGTGGAAGATCCAGTGTACATGCTGCCTGACCTTTTTCATCAGAAGTCATTTCCTGTAAAAGAGTATCTGCTTTGACGATCACTTTTCCATCTTTCGTCTGAATGTCTTTTGCATTGTAAATACCGAACACTGCTCCGGCTACTGTATTGCCTGTCTCAGCATCCTGTTTTTCGACAGTAATCGACACTTTCTGTCGTTCATCTGTGACTGAGATTTCTTTCTCGATCACTGCAGCATCCTGATCCGCATAAGCAAATTCGACATTTTCCGGCACGGTATTTAACACATAAGTGTCCGGTGCATTCTTCTCTTTAACATAGTACCTGCCAAGTGGAAGATTCTTTACGGTTGCATAACCATCTGCATCCGTTGTGACGGTTGCTACCAGTGCATCCTTTGCAAAATACAAAGTTCTCTGTCCATCTGCATCTACCTGATGATCGGCAGTATAGATATCCTCTGCCGCATAGACTTCAAATTCAGCACCTGCAAGTCCAGCCATTTCATACTGGAAGTCCTTATCAAATCCCTTTAACACTTCACCCTGTTTATAGATCTTTAACTGACCTTTGACCGGGGCATTGGTATATTCCACATCAATGACTGCATCTCCTGTGACAGGATCGGTCAGATAAGCAGTATCTGTATCAACTGCAACTGTCACATAGTTTTTGGATATTGTGTACCCATCGGGTGCCGTCACTTCCTCAATCCGGTAGTTGCCAGGTTTCAGATTCTTTGGCAGTACCAGGTATCCTTCCTCATTTGTGAAATAAGATTTGTGTACCGTTGGCTTCGGATAGGATGTTGTCTGTTCCACATATTTCTGATTATCCAGGTCGTATACCTTGAACTCAGTATTAGCCAGGAGTACAGATTTCTGTGTTTCTGCATCCTTTTTGATGATCTTTAATTTTGCTTTGAATTCTTTATCCAGCAGCACTCGCCATGTCTGCGGTGTATCCGGATGATTCTCTGTGATCTTTACCACAAAATCATCGACCGGTGCATAGTTGTGTTTGCTTGTGGTTTCTCTTACCACATAAGTTCCATATGGAAGCGGAATCGATCTTGCATATCCTTTTTCATCGGTAAACATTTCTGTCTGACCATCTGCAGTCAGTACAACTGGTCTGGCTGAATCAAAATCATAACTTCCATCTGCTTTTATTTTCAGATCACTGACAAGCCATGCTGAAAAACCGACTCCCTGCAGAAGATCTGCATCGGTCTTTCCATTGTTTGCGGCTTTAATGATCTGGAACGGCTGCTTAATGACTGTTTCTTTACATACAGAAGTTCTTTCTACTGTCGGAACAGTAGCACCTTCGTAAGTACAGTCCACCTCATGTTCTGTCGGATCCAGTACGTATCCCACCGGAGCACTAAGCTCTTTCAGATAATACTTTCCAAGATAGAGATCCGATACAGAAGCTTCGCCATTCTTATCCGTTGTCAGGGATGTGATCAGGGTGTCTTTCTTATAGATTGTTCCGGTTCTTCCATCCGGATGAACAATGTCTTCCCTTGCATAAAGACCATATACCGCACCTTCCAGTGTTGCGTCTCCCTGGGCTTCATTGCCTGTCTCAGCATCCTGTTTTGCAATGTTGAGCTTTGCATTTGTTCGCTTATCCGTTGCATTTTTGGTCGTTGTCTTTCCGATAGCAAGAGTCACATTATAAGACTTTGTATCGATCTGATACCCTGTTGGAACAGAGATTTCTTTCAGATAAACAACTTCCTGTGTCTTTTCCATTGTGAGCTGTGAAGCACCATTCTGATCAGTTGCAGGCATCTCTGCGATCAGCTTTGTACATGCAGCATCGGAATAAATCCCGTACACCGCACCAGCCAGTGCATTTCCTGTATCCTGATCTTTCTTTACAATGGATACTTTGCATTCTTTTGTCCAGGTTACTTTAAAATCTACATATTTCTCATTTCCAACACCTTCACCGAAAACAAGAGCCAGGTCCTGTGTTCCGGATCCTGTTGTGATCTTATAAGCTGAATATTCCTTATCAATACTTCCTTTCATCTTAGAAGAGAAAGTAGCACTGACATTTTCAGCCTGATTAAGTGGTGCTGTCAGATAGAACTTTGTACTACCGGAAATCTCCACATTAGCCCCTGCAGCACTTGTTTTTCCGGTTGTCACATTTACAAGTTTTACACCTTTTGGCAGCTTGAAAGTGATCGTCTGCAGTTTATCCGCTTTGAATGTGATCACACTTGTTCGCTGGCTGTTTCCTTCCACATAAGCCTTTACATTAGATTCGGAAAAGCTCATATCTACAGACGGAATGTCCGGCATATTTACACAATAATTGTAAAGCTCCATTGCCAGGTTCTTTCCTGTTGCATTAGTTCCGGATGCCCAGTCACTGGATCCATTTGCATAAGCTGCTGCAAGATGGGTAATGATGAATCTCTTTCCTGCCGGAAAATCCGGATATTTCTCATCGAAGAAACCATTCTCATCACTTGCTTTTGTTCCGTAATAGCAGACCTTTGCAAGTGTCTTTCCATCGGCAAGTTTCTGGATCGTATAAGTTCCATTTCCCGGTCCTTTTTTCGATGGTTCAACACAGTATGCTGTCGCATTGATGCTTCCCCATTTCACATAATATGGACAAGTCAGATAAGAACCTAATCCATAGTCTGCGTAATAGTACCAGGAGCCGGCTGTGACTGTGACTGATTTTGTTCCTGTTTCACCGGAAGCAAGCATCATTGGCATATCAAAAGTAATACTTTCGCCTGCCTCAAGATCTGCAAGAGCAACTTCCTGGTCAACCGCTTCCTGCATAACCTCTGAGAGTGTGATCCCTGTTTCCGGATCAACGGTCTCCTGATCCTCCGTTGCTTCGATTTCTGCATCAAATTCTTTTTCTGTCAGTTCTGTTTTGCTCTCCGTGTCAGCAGCACCAGTTTCCTCTGTAGACGAGTCAGCCTCAGAATCCTCTGTTTCTGTCTTATCGGAAGAACCAGCATTCTGATCAGAAGAACTTTCTGACTGCGAATCTTTCTGTTGATCCGCTTCTTTTACCACGATCTTTCGATTGATCTGGTAGGTTGGGTGATCCGTTGTCTGTGGTTCTACATAATAGACTGCCTTATAGGAATTGGCATAATCGGTAGAAAAATCATTCCCGTCCGTATCTTTTGCTTCCTGAAATGTAACTTTTACTTTGCTGTCATCCTGGATCGTAAGACCGGTATAATCACTCTTTACATCGAAATTGTCTCCAACCTTGATCTCATAATCCTTTGCAGTTACCACTTCATCTTCATCCAGCTGATCCTTGATCTCCTCATAATACGGAATCTTTTTTACAGATCCGGCATCATCAGAAGCATAGGCAACAGCGGGAGAGAGTACCGTCGATAGAACCGTTACTGCAGTCAGTAAACCAGACATCACCCTGCGTGCTTTCTTTTTCACGTTCATTCTCTTAAATCCTTCCTTTCTGATTCTTTTGTATATGGTTATCTGTTAGTTTCTGCATATTATCTTTTATACGAAGATGATCGCCTCCTTTCCTGAAATTTGCGCTATTTGGGACAGTCAGCACAAGCTGAGATAACAGCACAAATATATGGCGGTACCTGTTTGTCACAAATACCGCCATATGATTTCTACTGTCATCCTCTTTTTAGATTCAGACATTTTATTTTGATTTAAGATTTAAGCGTATTCCTGTTTTCTTTCCCGGATCCGTTCCTATATCAGTTTCCATCTCTGATACGTTTTCTTCTGGCAGACACGCAGCTTTTCGCTCTATGCATGTTCAAACCAAATATCACTCCGGGCAGGCTATTCATTTTTCAAGGTACATGAAGGTGTTCTATGCAAACCCTTCATATAACGAAACGCTCAGAGCCTGTTTTACAGTGGTCTAATTCAATTTTTTTGAAATTTTTTTAAAATTCTTCGTTTTCCGCCTTTTTTTTCATCGTTTTTAATGCCCTGTTCAGGAGGTCATTTACACTCTGCTGTTTGATTCCCAGATAATCTGCGACATCCTGCTGGCGCATTTCTTCGAAATAAACCAGATTGAGTACCATCTTTTGCCTCTCTGTCAATTCCTTGATCAGCGCATGCAGAATTTCTCTGTCGATAACATCGTCAACAAAATCTTTTGAAGATCCTCTCATAATCTCCGCATCATCTGTAACATCGCTGTTAGAAAATACACCATGATTGGTGCTGATTTTGCTCTGGCTGTATGCCATACGGTCTTCAGCCTCCATCAGCAGACGGATATACCAGTTTTCATTATCAAAGAACTCTTTATTGAATTCCTTGTTATCACCAGTTACACTCACATATTCATAGTCATCACAACTATGAAGTGGAAATACGGTTGATTGATTTCCTGCTGTATAAAGTACATATCCGTGATCATAAACAGAGATTGTTGTATCTGCATTGATCATTTCCTTTACTACAACTTTGTGTTCCTTCAAGGATTTCACGCTTGGGATTCTCTTCTCCACATCAGCAACTTTCACGATTTTTTTCAGTTCTTTTAATGTCAACATAAAGACCACCTTTCTGCCTTTCGGCTCCGGGTGGTCCATTCCATCTTTTATAAAATTCCTGCACAGACATAAAGAACTGCAGCACAAGAGGTCACGAACTCACCCGTTTTTTTTGAACGGGAGTCCGCGACTCCTTTGTAACGCATGTATCTGCGTTTAGATTAAGTTTGCCAGATTGCCTGGCTTATTCAGTTGCTATGTGCATCTTCTGATTTATTCTCTGCTTGCTCTTTGCGAAACAGGGAATAATCGCCCATAGCATCGTAAGGACAATGCCTTACAAATTCCTGGTATTCGATTTCAGTCATCTTTGCTTCCTCCTTTGCGTCATGTTATCAAAATCTCTATTTACAATTATTTTTGCAAAAAAGAATTCAACCTCTATATAACGAAACGCTGAGAGCCTGTTTTACAGTGGGGTACGACAAAAAATTTTAAAATTTGTCGAAATACGTCAAAAAAGCCCGACAAAACAAATACTTCAACAATCTCCAAAACCAGAAAATACTTCTGATCTTGCAGTGTATCCGTAAATGTTTTGCCGGGCTCTTAGTGATTCCAGTCAGGTTCAGCTCCTTGACAAACTCTTGCTGTCTGGTGCGTTCTTGATGGTTCCTGCCAAATCCAACGCTTACTACAGACAGCTCATTCTATTCTGTTATGATCCCTGATTCATCATCTTTCGGGAATACGTCCGCATCCTGGACTTTAATTGTTCATCTCGGATGTGGATCGGACGAACCGACACCATATCATCCTTTACAAATATCTCCAATGTACTGCGACATTTTTTGCACTCCACTTCTGAATCGCTTTGTGCGCTCTTTTCAATAAATGCTCCGCATACAGAGCAGTGTACATGCCATTTAATAGCACCTGATCCCATATAGGCTTCCTCCTTTAAGCAATAAGATATTTCTCCATTTATTACTCAACGGACCAAAGGGAAATCAAATCCGCCTTATGAGCATCATGCCATCCATTCCGTAAGTGCCAAAGCTGCACGAACAGCACGATTTTTATTCTGATCAGATCTGCTTTGTCGATCTGTGCATCCTTTTTTATCCTTCCACCAGCTACCACATACTCTTTCCGGTATAAAAAATTCCGCTGTAATTAATTAACATGATATTTCAATAGTTTCAAATACATCACCAGTCAGATCACAGATGTCCTGGATCTGAATCTCAGTATCATCGATCCGTAAGTGGACTGATGGATCAAAAAATTCTACGGTTCCGGATAATGTATGGTACTGACCAACAGATGGATCCTTCCATGACTTTTGAAAATAAGTTGCCTGTATCTTCATCCCATATGTCAGTATCCTTAATTTCATATCCAACTCATTTTTCTTTTCCTCAGGTAAATCTCTTTTTGGTTCATAAATGATTTCCTGTTGCCGGATTGTTTCATCCAGTCCACGAAGTGCCGCAAATGGAGCAAACTGTTTTGCCCTGCGTCCTACATCCATGGGATGTCTCCTGGAAACCGGTCTTGGTAAATATAAATACGGTTGATATGCACTTGCCAGCACTTTTTGCACCTCCTCTAAGCACGGTGACCACCTATTTGTTCATTGCGTTCTCGATACGTAGAACACTCTAGCAGGTTAGATCCACGCATGATTGCATTCTTTCCATAACGCTGCTTTACATTCAATACTGCTTCCTGTAAATGTCGTTCCTTATCGGTCTGTTTTGGATCATCAAACAGGCTGTACTGCACATAACTTTCAGGAGCAACCCTGTTCGCACACACCTCGATTCTTCGAATTCCGATATATCTGTCTGCAATCCTGAGATATAAATCTTCCACTGCATCCATGATTTTTTTTGAACTGTTACTTTCTCTTTCGAGTTTTACAGTTCCTTTGGATGCCTCATGCTCATACCTGTGGTCATATGCGATCCATAAGGTGAGAGAGCTTGTCACCAGTCCTTTTTCAAACAGATCCAGGGCCAGGTTGTCTGTCATTTCCCTTACGATTACAAGTGCTTTTTCAAAAGAATAATTTCGCATCAGCACCTGACCATTTGAAAGGCTGTGTTCCTCCGAATGATAGTTCTTGATGTCACTCATCCGGCATGTTTCATAGCCCCATGCATGATCGATCAACAGCTCTGCATCAATCCCAAACATCTTATACAGCCAGTCTTCGGATCTTAAAGAAGCCATTGCGATATCGCCCATCGTATGGATCCCGTAACCAGCCAGTTTCTTTTCAGTCCGGGATCCAATCCTCCAGAAGTCACTTAATGGTTTATGATCCCATAGCTGCTCTCTGTAAGAGAATTCATTCAGGATTCCAATATGGTCATCCACATGCTTTGCTACGATATCCATTGCGATCTTAGCAAGATACAGATTGGTTCCCACACCTGCAGTTGCAGTGATACCTGTTTCCTCCATAACCTCCTGCATAAGCTTTACCGCCATTTCTTTTGCAGTGAGATGATAAAGCTGCAGATAGTTTGTCACATCAATAAAACACTCATCGACACTGTACACATGGATATCTTCTTTTGAGACGTACCGCAGATAGATTCCATAGATCTTTGCGGAATAATCCATATACAGCTGCATCCTTGGCATGGCTGTGATGTACTTTACACAATCCGGTATCTCATGGATCCGGCACCGGTTCTTGATGCCAAGAGACTTCATAGCCGGAGTGATTGCCAGGCAGATTGTTGACTTTGATCTGGTCGGATCTGCAACCACCAGGTTTGTTTTAAATGGATTCAGTCCACGTTCTACGCATTCTACAGAAGCATAAAAGGACTTTAGATCAATACAGATAATAGAAGTCTGATCCTGACTCACATTGTCACCTCCCATACGTCTTTCCTCTTTTTGTAACATGTATCCCATTTTGACTATCAATGATTGTCTATCCTTCCTGTTTTCATTGAATTACAGGAAATTCATTTCACATATCCATTGACAAAAGAGGAAATATTGTGTATCTTATAGGAAAGATGTTTCCCTTATCTGTGATTCACATTATAGGAGAGATATTTCCCTTTGTCAAGATTAATTTTTATTTTTTAGGAGACACATTTCCCGTTTTGCCTTGAAGCGGCTAATGAAACTTATAAGACAAGGCTTAGAAAGAGGTATGTTTATGACATTCGGTGAAAAAGTAAGATCATTAAGAAAAGAAAAAAAGATGAGTCAGCAGGAACTGGCCAGTATGGTTGGTGTTTCATATAGGACCATTCGATCCTGGGAAGTAGAAGGACGTTTTCCAAAACAAAATGTTCTGTATCAGAAACTGGCAGATGCATTACAGTGTGACGTTTCTTATCTCATGAGTGAGAATGAAGCTTTTATCACAGAAGCATCCGAACAGTTTGGTAACCGTGGTGCCAGACAGGCTCAGCAGATTCTGGAACAGGCTGCAGCTATGTTTGCCGGTGGAGCACTGACAGACGAAGATAAAATAGCTTTTATGGATGAGATCCAGAGCCTTTATCTGGATTCCAAAAGACGTGCAAAGAAATTTACACCGAAAAAATATCTGAAAAACCAAGAGGAAAAATAATAGAAGGCGGGATTATTGTACACCTAATCTGTTACCTTATAGTTACAAGGATATTTCTGCCCTTTTTATTTTTTACTTTTGAGGTGATTTATTTGAGAAACACTTACATATATACAGAAACAAAGAAATTAATCAAGAAATATGGCACCAGGGATCCCTTTGAGATCATGGATCAGATGAACATTGTTGTTGGGGAAACTTCAAGATATAAAACACTGAAAGGCTATTGCTTCATGAGCTGTAAGACAATCTATGTCATGATCAGTAGTTTCCTTTCAGAAGAAGAAAAGATGATTGTTGCCGCTCATGAATTAGGACATATCATCCTGCATCGTTCCCAGCTGAAAATGGCTCCAATGCAAGATGATACCCTCTATAATATGACGGATAATACAGAATACCAGGCCAATCTGTTTGCTGCCGATCTTCTTATTGAAGATGAAGACATTGAAGAGATGGTTCAGAACGAGGACCTGGATTATTTCGGACTCTGCAGTTCATTGAATGCGACTCCGGAACTAATGAGCTTTAAATTATACAGCCTGACAAAACGAGGCCAGGCTTATCATATGCCGATGGAGATACAGAGCAATTTTCTGGCGAAATAATAGCGGATAAGATTATTCTACAATAAGAAAACTATCGATTTATCTCACTGAGAGGGGGATTATTTATGTCAAAACATCATATGGAAAAGGTAACTTGCCCTTTCTGCCATCATGAGGGAGTTGACATTGACAATATGTATGAATTTGCTTCTTCACACTGCGATGATTTCAAGGATCTCCGAGATGATGAGGACATTGTTATCAATCGGGAGTGGAGCCTTAACAAACTTGTCGAAGCAGAAAACGAATAGTATATTTGGTGGCTACACCCCCAAGCCCCTGTAGAATAAATAACGCCAGTACTGGATATCAAAAATCCCGCACCGGCGTTATTTATTAAAATATTTTGTTTTTTAATCTTCAACACTCTCTACTGAAACTTCTTTTTTCTTCCTACTTTTACCAGAAATCATCTTGTGTCCTGTATAAATAGACATAATCATGCAAAGCAAAGAACTTGCTGCAAAGTACTTATGGCCTTCTTTTGATCCCTTATAACCTGTATAAAAAGTTCCAAGCATTGTAATCAGTGCACCGATAGACCAATATTTATGTGATTTCATTCAGATACCTCCTGCCGTTTTTCTTAATCATATACCTTTTAAAAGATATATACAAACTGGAATCTTTCGATATCTTTATACCTAATCTGTTAGTAATCTATCTAGCAATATCTTCCTATTGTTCATAAACATCTCTGTAATTTGGTAAGTTTCTGTTTCCTCATACTCACATAAATGTATACTTCCATCATCAAAACAATATATATCTGCATCTGGAATACCTAATAAAATAGGAGAATGTGTCAGTTAAAAAGCGACGATTTTCGCATCCATCGTTAGACTGTACCCACTGGACAGCCTGGATTTTTTTGACGGTTGCGAAAATACAGTCAGAATTTGTCGGCGGTCAGATCGTATCATGGCAGCTCCCTCCTGTAAGCCGCCGTATCTGCCAGCGCCAGCGCATCATCCCTTTTGAGGGCAAAAAGAACGGCGGCCTTGAAATGTCCTTCAAAACCGCCGATAGGGGATCAAACCTTAAAATAGCGCACGAAATTATCTGCCCCAGTCAACGGTTTTTTTCTTTCCCCGGACGGGGCAGATAACTTATTATGCAGAGCGGAGCCGATGTGCGCTAATCGGTTCCTTGTACTTTCTCCTTCAGCTTTCGGAAAGATGTATCACTGATGACGTGTTCAATCCGGCAGGCGTCTTGTTCCGCTGTTTCCTGATCGACGCCAGCAGCGATGAACTGCTCCCTAAAAAACAAATGGCGTTCATAGATTTTCTCGGCAATCTCCCGACCTATGACGGTCAGATGAAGGAACCCATCATCATCCACGGTCAGAAAACCTCCATTTTTCAAAACGCCTACCGCATGGCTGATACTCGGTTTGCTAAAGCCCATGTGCCGGGCAAGGTCAATGGAGCGGACCATGCCCATTTTCTTTTGTAGAACAAGGATAGCCTCCAGATAATCCTCCCCAGACGCATGAATCTTCATCAGTTCCTCCTTTATGCTTATTGTTGAATCCTCCAGCCCTCAGCCTGTTCCCGAATCTTAATAAATTCCTGATAGGTTCCCCTTTGAGCCAGCAATTCCTTATGGGTTCCTTTCTGCACGACGGTTCCACCATCAATGACAAGAATTTGATCCGCATTTTCAATCGTCGCCAGTCTATGGGCAATCGTTATGATTGTTTTACCATGTGTCAGTGCAGAAATAGCCTCTTGAATCAAATGCTCATTCTCTGGGTCAATGCTGGCCGTGGCCTCATCCAAAATAACAATCGGCGCATCTTTCAGCATGGCTCTGGCAATCGAAATCCGCTGCTTTTCACCGCCGGAAAGAGAAGAACCGCCCTCACCAATGACGGTATCATATCCATCTGGCAAGGCCATAATAAAGTCATGGCAGCGCGCTTTTTTTGCAGCGGCAATCATCTGTTCCTCCGAAGCGTTCGGGCTGCCGAATTTGATATTGTTACGGATCGTATCCCGGAACAGATATACATTCTGGAACACCATACTGATATTTTTTAGTAAGCTGTCACAGGTAAATTCTCGAATATCTGTTTCTCCTAAAGTGATTTTTCCGGCGTCAACATCATAAAAGCGTGCAATCAGGCTGCACAGGGTAGACTTGCCGCTCCCGGAGGGACCTACAATCGCTGTTGTGGTATTCTGCGGAATCGTGAAATTCACATCATGCAATACAGTCCGTTTATCGTAACCAAAGGATACATCCTGAAAAGTAATGTCATACGAGGTCGGTGTAATATCTTTTCCGTCCTGGTCGATATATTCTGCATTTTCCAGAGCTTCCAGCTTATTCATAGCGGAATCTATAAGACCCAGCATGTGAGCCGCGTCGTTAATGTTTTCCACACTTCCAAAGATTACGAAAGAAAACAGAACAAACATCAGGAAATAAGCAAGAATCATTTGCCCGTTAAGTGTCTGCCATGCACAGATAAACACAATCCCCATAGATGCCAGTTTTAAGGAGAACAGATGCAAGCAGTTAAATGGCGTATAGCCTTTTTCTACTTTGATATGAATATTTTTCAAATCCGTATTTGCCTTGCGGAAACTTTCGATAGAAGCCCCTTCCTGTCCGAACGATTTAACGATGGACAGCCCGCGGATATATTCAATCGCAGAGCCAGACATATCCTCCATGGCCTGGTGCGTGATAGCAGCGGTCTTTTCACTATGCCTGCTGATACCATGTAAGGCCAATGAGGAAAAGGCAACGCCGACAACAGAAATCACTGCTGCGGCTGGACTCAGGAAAAGGAAACACAGGAGAATTGCAATAAACTTTGCATATCCGTTGATGATGATGTCAACCATCTTCATTCCCTGCAATTCAAGTGTGGATAGCTCCGTGGTAACACCTGTCAGAATATCGCCCACGCTGTTTTTGGAAAAATATCCCAGAGGAACCCTTTTCAGCACATCGCCTAAATGGATTCGCTGCCCTGCGGCTACTTCATAACCAATGCTTTCCTGCAACACCGCCCGCAAATAAGAGAGTAGAAAGTTAAGTGCAATCGAGCCAACAGTAATCCAAAGCGTCTGCCAGATCAGGGAGGATTCTATTGTGTTGCCTGCCCAATAAGCTGCGATTGCTTTATCAAGGGCATAAGCGGCAGCCATTGTAGGGATTGCCGTAGACAGGCTGCTGAAAAAGGAAAAAACAGAGCCAAGATAGAGGCGTCCCTTATATTTCCCCGCCCATTTAATGATCCGTTTCATAGACTTAAACATGAGCGGCCACCTCCTTCTTTTCACTCACAGACCAATTCTTCGCCCCGATGTGGGCTTTCCACATATCCGCATACAGCGGACACCGCTTCAACAATTCTCCCTGCTTTCCGCAATCCACAATCCGGCCTTTTTTCAACACGACAATCTGATCTGCGTTCTGAATGGTGGAAAGGCGGTGGGCGATCACAAGAAGAGTTTTACCCTTTGATAACGCCATGATAGATTTCTGAATTTTATCTTCGTTCTGCGGGTCAGTAAATGCTGTCGCTTCATCCAAAATAACAATCGGGGCATTTTTGAGGATCGCCCTCGCAATCGCAATTCGCTGTTTTTCGCCGCCGGACAGCCTCTTTCCGGCATCACCGGCAGGGGTATCATATCCTTTGTCCAAACGCACAATAAATTCATCACAGCAGGCCGCTTTCGCCGCCGCATATACTTCTTCATCTGTGGCGTTTGGATTTCCAAGACGGATGTTTTCTTTCAGGGAGCAATTAAACAGGAAGTTATCCTGCGTCACAAAACTGACCAGTTCGGAAAGCTGGCGTATAGACAACTCTTTGATATTCTTCCCCCCAATGGTAATGTTGCCACCTGTCACGTCCCAAAACCTTGCAATCAGACGGGCAATCGTTGATTTACCGCCGCCAGACGGTCCTACAAGTGCCGTAAAACTTTCCTCTGGCAATTCCAAGTTCACATCATGCAGTACTTCATTTTGCTCGGAGCCGTCATAGGAAAAGGTTACATGCTCCAACACAATATCATTGCGGGGTATGGATACGATTTTCCCTGAATCCGGCAGCATAGGCAGGTTCAAAAGTTCATTTGCCGCCTCTACTGCATATTCCATAGACTTTGCTTCGTTAATGAAAGTGGTTGCTTTCATCAACGGCCCAACAATGCTGAGAGAAAGAATAATCCCCATTGCAAGCTCTGCGGGGGAAATACTTCCATTCTGTACCAGCAGAAGGCCGACAGGAAGAACCCCCAGTAACGTTGTTGGCATAATCGCCATCATCAGATTCATCGTTTTCCATGTGCTCTTAAACCATGCCAGGGTAAACTCTTTGAACGACTGGACAGCATTAACAAATTTTTCATAGGAGCTTGTGCTTTGATTAAAAGCCTTTACAACCTCGATGCCTTCCACATACTCAATAATAATACTGTTGACATGGTTATTTGCCTCCATATAAGCAGCGTACTGACTGTTATAATTCCTCATAAGGAAAAACATAGGAATCATGGCCAGCACCGGAGCAATCAGAACCGCCAATCCCATGCGCCAGTCAATGACCATCATCCAGGTAAAAATTGCAACAGGGAGTAGGAGGTTAGAAGTCAATTCCGGGATCATGTGTGCCAAAGGCGGCTCTAAATCCTCCACCTTATCCATGATGATATTTTTCAGATAGCCGATTCGCCGCCCCATCACTTCGCCGAGAGGCGCTTTCATCAGTCGGTCCGCAATTTTAAGCCGGATTCCTTCCAAAATGGTATAGGCTGAAATATGCGCCAGGATCGTAGAGATTCCATGGCAGGCAACCCGCAGCAGGTAGCCCGCTGCTCCAACCAGACACCAAATCAGAATGCCATTCAGGGTCACATTCTGATTGATAAATGCCAGCAGGATTTCATATACAGCCCAAAAAGGAATAAACCCTCCTGCAACGCTCAGAATGGCGCAGAATACCGAAAGAGCCATTTTCCCCTTACATGGTGCGGCGAAGGAAAACAGAATTTTCACCCAATTATCTTTTTGCTGCTTCATTACAATCACCTTCCTTCTTTTTAGTCAGCAAAGAAAAAAGGATGGGTAGTCTTTGCTAACCATCCTCATTGTAGCAGTATTCAATTCTTCTTTCCTCTCCAAAACGGCATTTATGCACCGTTTAGAAAAAAGATTTTCGGTATTCCATCGGCGTCTGCCCTATCACCTGCCGGAAAGCTGTTGCAAATTTACTGGGGCTTTCATATCCCACAACTCCGGCAATTTCCGCAATCCCTTTTTTGGAATCTTGCCGGAGCATTGTGGCAGCAACGTTCATCCGATAACGGCGAAGATAGGAATACATGGAATCTCCGTATATTTCCTTAAAGCAGGTTTTCATCCCCGTCAATGAAATCTGGAATCGTTCAGCTAATTCATCCATCGTGTAATGCTCCTGCAAATTTGCCGTAATAAGATCATGGATCGCTTTGATTTTTTCTACCTGCCCTTTATAGAAATAAGGGCGATCTTCTTTGGAATCAGAAAACTGCAAAGCGTCCAGATATAAAAGCAGCTCCAGGGCTTTTACTTTATAGTAGTCACCTTTGATCTGCTGCGGGACAAAGTAAAGCTCTGAAAAAATATGTTCAATTCCTGGCTCATTATGAATCACAAACGGTTTCTTGTCATTGCAATACTTTTTTTGAAGCTCGTACAAATCAACAGAAAATCCGCCAAAAAAGTCTTTCAGCGCCGGCACAGCAATGTCCAGATCAAATCCCAGGGTCATCCCATGATAGTGGCAGAGTGGAAAGCAGACCCGTCCCGAATGGGAACGCCGGTCATCCACACGCATCTCATTCTCTTGCAAATAGCTATACGCATGATTGCCAATCTCGCTTTCGATCCGTCCCTCCCTGCAATGGTCTATATAGAGAAGCGAACTGTCCGTACTACTCTGAAAGTAGGAGGTACATTCTTTCAGGTGCATATCGCTATACATCACAAAAGCGCCATCAAAAATTTTGTGGGCTGTCATGGTTCCCTCGCCGCTCTCGTCAAAAAGCTGCAGGACAACGCAATCCTCAGTTTCAATGACATTTTTAACATTTGAGCCGCAGTTTATTTTACCATCAAACAGTTTGATTTCCGCCGCCTCCTTCCATCATAAAGAAATTAAATAACCGTTCCCGTCCTTCCGTATCCTGGAGGAAATAGTTTTCTTCCAATCTGCCGTTTTCCAGATGGATCACATAATTGCAGCACCTGAGTATAAATTCAGGATCATGGGTCACAATCACAATGGTTTTTCCTGAATCGGCAAGTCCTTTGACCGAATCGGCCACCTGCCTCATGTGAAAGAGATCAAGGCCGCTGGTAGGTTCGTCAAATAGTATAACCGGACGTTCAGAGGCAATCGCAGAAGCAATCGCCACACGTTGTTTTTGCCCTCCCGAAAGCCCCATCGGATGGCAGGCTTTGTACGGGAGCAAATCCATTTCTGTCAAGATAGCCTCTGCCTTTGCCACATTTTCAGGCGATTCATCGGAATCTTTCCCCGGCATACTTAACAGGACTTCCTCTAAAACGCTCTCCGTAAAAAGCTGATGATTTACATCCTGCATGACCATATAGCATAGCTTCAGCCGCTGTTTGCTTGAATAGGAAGTACCTTCTTTTTCGAGGATACCTTTACATCTTTTTTCCAATCCGCATAAACAACGGGATAGTGTCGTTTTTCCGGCTCCATTGTGCCCGATGACCGCCGTTACATTTCCGGCAGGAAGCTCTATATTTTCCAGAGAAAGCGTTTCCGGCTGTTTCTTGTATGCGAAATGGAAGTGGTTCAGTTTCCATATCCCCTGCCCTGAATGTAGACTGGCAGGCTCAATGTCTGCAAACTCACCCAGGCCAAGAGGCCGTAATCCCATTTTAGCTTTTTCCGCCGCCGGAATCAACTGAAATTCCGGCAAAGTATAATCCCCTTGTATTTCCCCGTCGCTTAAATATATGATCCTGTCTGCCAGATCATAAAGATAGTAGAGCCGGTGCTCCGCAATAATAATTGTTTTGCCCTGTGACTTCAATATTTTTAACAGTTTCCGAAAATCAGCGATGGAATAGGCGTCAAGGTTGGAAGATGGCTCGTCCAAAACAAATATATCCGGTTCCACAGCGGCGGCAGATCCACAGGCGATTTTTTGCTTTTCCCCACCGGAAAGGGAGAAAACACTTCTGTCCAGTAGATTTGTAAGGTTCAACTGCTCTGAGACCAGTTTTACCCGCTTTCGGATTTCTGCTTCTTCCAATCCATGGTTTTCACATCCAAAGGCAATTTCGCTGGTCGTATCCACATTAAAAAATTGAGAACGTGGATTCTGAAAAACAGAACCCACTTTTTTTGATATATCAAACAGGGAAAGCCCGCTCATATCTTCTCCATCAAGCATGACAGTGCCTTCCAGCTTTCCATCGTAATAATGAGGAATCAGTCCGTTAAACAGCCGTGTCAGTGTGGTTTTACCGCAGCCCGATGTTCCGCAGAGCAGTACAAAATCCCCGTCGTTAATAGACAGGTCAATATTTCTTAATGTTCCGTGTCCTTCCCTGTCCCCAATGTCAGTTTCATTTGGAGGGTAGGAAAAAGAAACTTTTTTACATTCGATCATAGATCTACCTCCCTGTAATCATTGTGACAATAGGAATTGCAAAAGCCACCACACATAACAGCAGGAAAAAAACATCCTGCACATGAAAGCCGATCTCGCAGATGTTTGTCCTCTTGACCGGACCGCCCAATCCTCTTGTCAGGGCTGCCGCATTTAATTCTTCCCCGATCTTGACGGAACACATGATGACAGGGACAAGCCTGTATTCCAGCATTGCACTGGCTTTGCCCCCGCCAAAACGGATTCCTCTCATTTTCATAGCGTCCCCTATGGCATTATATTCTTCTACAACCGTAGGGAAAAATCGGAATATCACGGACATAGGAATGATGATCTGCTCCGGTAAATGCAGCTTCTTCATGGAGGCAACAAACTCGCTGACCGTCGTTGTCCTGACCGTGATGTATCCCATCATAATCCCTGGCACAAACCGCATAAAGAAACCGCAGATTGCAACAACAAGAAAGTTAGGAAGGCCGGACAGGTGGGGGAGCGCCCATAGTTGCAATATATAGCTGCCGCCATATAAAACAAAATAGATAACCGATCCCTTCCACGATTTTTCCGTGAGCAGTAGGATCAATGGAACAGCAGCCAAAATAGGAGCAAACTGTTTAGAAGCAGCCCCACCTCCGCCGCTCAAGACAAAGAGGGCAATCGTGATAAGCAATGCCAACTTTGTCCGAGGGTCTAACGACAGGCCGGTTTCCTTTTTTTTGCTTGCTAACAATTCACGGCGCATTATGCAATACCCGCACGCTTAAAGTGCTTTTTGAAAATTTTCTGGCCGATCACACCGCCGATCACGCCGCAAACGAACCCGGCAATCAAAAGAAGGGGGAGCGTATATGCCGAGATATAGCTCATAATGGAATCTGCATACTCTTGTCCATAACCGCTGATTAGCTGCTGATAGTAGCTGTCCCGTGTTGCAACAATGGGGATGTAGTTTCCGATGATCCACATAGAAAAAACACCATGCGATATGATTCCTTTTTTTGCACTCTTATAATCGCCGGATTTCAAAACAAGATCAGCCAGGACACCGAACACGGCACCGGTAATAATGCTCCAATACCCCATGCCGGTCAGCAACATTAAAATACCGCAGATCAGTCCTGTCAGCGATACCATTCCAAACTTCTGGACTTTAGAATAATATAGCATCATTACGATTCCGCCAATCAGCGGAACCAGCACGATCAGAAGCGGAAGAAAAATAGGGATAAATCCCAGCATGGCAATCGCCATCATCACCACAAAATAGATCGCAGTGAAGATTCCAACATTGATAAGGTCTTTTCCTTGTTGTTTATTCATTATTTGGTCCTCCTGTTTGCTTTTGCGTTAGCACGAACTAACTGTATTTCAGTATAGCAGATATGTTGGTATGTTTCTTCTCCAAAAAGGCATTTTCGCTCCAAATAGACAATTACTTTGCTTTTGCTATCTTTACGGGGAGTGATTGCCTGCGTGTGTGCGTGAACATAGAACTATTCAGCATTGAACAGAGGCGGTTCTTGCATAATTTGAAATGGAAACAGCCAAAATCTCCGCTCCAAATTGTAGTATTAGTAGAGGGAGAAATAGAAGGTAGGGTTTCGATAGCAAGCACAGCAAGCGAGTACCCGCTTGCGATTTTTCGGATTTTCAGGTCCCTTGCCCGAAAATGAAAAATGCTTGTTGGGATAATCCCAAACCCTTATGAAGAATGGAGGCACCGCATGGCGAACCGAAAACGGAATATTCAGATGAAATTTTATGTCACAGAGGAAGAAAAACGCCTCATTGACGAGAAGATGGCCCAGCTCCCCACCCGGCGCTATGGTGCCTATCTTCGCAAAATGGCGATTGACGGATATATCATCTACACCGACACCACGGAGAGCAAGGCGTTTACCTCGGAGCTTTCCGTCATCGGTCGGAATATCAATCAGATCGCAAAGCGGCTCAACGCCGGAAATCCCGTCTATCAAGCGGATATGGAGGAAATCCGATCAATATTCAGTTGTCATGTGGAGGACGGTGTGCCCACCGATTTTCTGTACCGCATCCATAACTTCCGATTTGCACTTCAAATCGTTTTCTTTATTCTATCATAGCATCCATCAGTCTTTCGAACCAGGTATCCATGACAATGATAAACTGGCCTGCTCCTGGCAATTCTTGCAGCATTTCGTCAAGAGTTTTCTGTTTCACATATTTCTGCACATACACCCAACAGGCAATGCTACTGGCTTCTGATACAATGTCAGCTATGGTTTTGCGCATAAGCTCTTCAAATTCAGTAATTTCTTCTTTTGGGACAACATCATACAGTGTTGGTGCCTGATGACTTAATTTTACGCCATTTTCATTTGCATCTTTAAGCAGATTCTTAACTTTTTCTCTTGAATCCTCCGGTACTTTCATGTACTCCCACATAAATGCTACCACATCGGACGGTGTGTCTTTTTTAAGTGGTGGTAACTGAATATAATCATTGTTTTCGCTCATTTTCATATCCTCCTCACGATATAATAAAATCAATAATGCGTTCTCTTGTCATGTCCAGTACAGTATCTACGAACACTCCTGCAAAAAGGATCAGATACAGAATTACACTCAGCGAAAACAGAAATGCAACCTGTACCCAGTCATGGTAACAGTATGCAGTTGCTATAATCAACAAAGTGAATATAAACCCAAGGATCCCTCTGACAACCGCATAAGTCTGTACTGTCATCTTTACTGCCAGGCCGATCACAAAAAGGATCAGCCATACTGGCAGTAATAATATCTTCCCAGCAAATTTTAAAATAAACATGTGCACCTCCTATCTTACCAGTCCTGGCATATCATGGTTCACCTCTGCCTGATAATACCCGTTCATCGTTGACGGTGCATTAAACAGGGCTGCTAACAAATATTTCTTGATATTCTTCACCTTTGTGGTGTTACCACTCATACAGTGTAAGACATACTCGATATGTGAATAGGTCAACATCAGAAATTTTTTCTTCACCAGTGATGCCGGATACCAGTTGCTGGCAATCAATATCTTGTCGTTTTTACACATCACAGTCTCTACGATCAGGTTCACGATTTCATCTACCTGTCGCATATCGTCATGATGGGTTACTTCCAGTGATTCATAATCAATGGTCTCTTTGACAAGGTTTTCATAAGCCTGATAATCCTCAGAGTGATTATCGCTATCAAATCTTTTCTCATCCACAGATATGATATGATTAGATTTATTATCATTCATTTCAGTATCACTAAGATTAGTATTATTAGGGTTTGAAATGTAAACTTCTTGAAGTTTGTTTTCGGGACTTCTAGAAGTTTGATTTTGGGACTTCATGAAGTTTGAATTGTAAACTTCTGTAGATTCCTCATTTTCCACAGAAGTTTGTTTTTTAAACTTCTTTAATTCCTCTCCAAATTTTTTCTCATCTGTTTTCTCAGGCATAAAGGTTTTCACGTAGATAACGTTCACCTTTCCAAATCCCTGTCTGCGTTTCTCAATCAGACCAATCCCTGTTTCGTCATCCAGTTCTCTCATGGATTTAATGGCTTTATTTCTGCCACAGTTCAGTAATTCCATGATATCTTCGATGGAAAAGTAGATATATGCTCTGTTTTTGTCGTCAAACCACTGATTCTTGATGGAAAGAGACATTCGATCCAACATCAGTCCATATAAAATTTTAGCATCGCTCGATAAATCTTTAAAATAACTGTCTGTAAATAATGCTTTTGGTATGCGGTAGAAGCTGAACTGATCAGCTTCGGTACCGTAAAAATAATTAAATGTCATTTTTTTCTCCATAGTTTCCTCCTTTCATTTTCTGCTAAGAAGTCCTCTTTTTAAACTTCTTTGACTTTGTTTTCTTAGCATTTTCTATCCTTAACAGGACTGTTCCTGCATCCATTTTTCTAATAATGATTCAATCACCTGCTCCATATCTTTGGCTGTATAATCATCCGGAAAGTACTTTGTCAGTTTCTTTTCTGAGAAAGTAAGAGACCGGGATACTTTCTTTGCCATCACACAGTTATTGAAAATTGATAACATCTGGATCTGATTGATTGGTCCATCATTCAGCTGATTTCTGAGTGCTGCAATCTGTTTTGGTTTGATAAATCCTGTGTCGCAGATATATTCGTAAATCCATCCCTGTACTTCCTTATCGATGTAAGAGATATCTACAGCAACCGTGAATTGAAGCTTTTTGTTATCTACCAGATCAAGAAGTTCAGGAATCAATTCTGTCAGGCGAATGTAACGCTGAATCTGTTTAGAACTTTCTCCAACTTGCTCTGCTAATACATCCCTAGATACAGTTCCTATTAAATTCTGGTCATTTTGGCCAGAATTACTTTTTGGTCTTCCTGCTTGTCTTTTCATAGCTGCTAATTTCATCTTATAAGCAAAAGCTTTCTCACTCGGCAACAGTTCCTCTCGCTGAATGTTAGCGTCCACCATAGCCACAATGGCAGCATCATCTGATAATTCCCTTACGATTGCCGGAATCGTTGTCAGTCCTGCAAGCTGTGCTGCATGCATTCTTCTGTGACCAGATACCATTTCATATTCTTCATTTTCATCCATGCGAAGCAGTACCGGTGTCAGTATTCCATTGATCTTTACACTTTCAACCAGATCCTGCATCTTTTCATCATCCAGCACCTTGAACGGATGATTTTTAAACGGATGGATCTTACTGATTTCTATCTCCATTGCAGATTCTTCATTTACCACACCAAGCAGTTCATCAATACTTGCCAGTTTAATCTTTTCGCCACTTCTATTTTTCATTCTTCAAAACCTCCTGTGTTAAGTTCTTATATGCCTCTGCAACCTTTCCTTTTGGACAGTGCATATAGATGCTTTTTCCCTCTGCACTGGTCTCAGCAGCTTTTACAGACATCGGAATTACATTTTCAAATACCTCGATCTGACTTCCGTATGTTGTATGTACTCTTGATGCAATGTCCCTTGCGTAATTGGTTCTGAAATCTACCATAGTCAGGAGAATACCCTCAATCGCCAGTTTCCGGTTCAGTCTTTTCTTTACTGTAAGAATGGTCTTGATCAGCTGCTGAAGTCCTTTAACAGGCAGATATGCGGCCTGTACAGGTATCAAAACAGAATCAGAAGAGACCAGTGCATTGATTGTCATCATACCAAGACTTGGCATACAGTCGATCAGGATATAATCGTATCGGCCTCTTATCGCATCGATATATTCCTTCATGATCATTTCTCTGCTCATAACATTTCCCATCGTTACTTCCAGGGCAGAAAGCTCAATATTTGCCGGAAGTAGATCTACATTTTCCTGGTGATGTAAGATACCATCTTCCAGAGAGATTTCTTCTTCGTTAATGACATCCATCATGATCGTTGCCAGTGTGATGCGAAGATCATCTGGTTCCTCATATCCAAGACTTGCTGTTAAACTTCCCTGTGGATCCGCGTCGATCAGCAACACTTTCTTACCTTCTCTTGCCAGTCCAATGCCTACATTTACGGTTGTGGTGGTCTTTCCAACGCCGCCTTTCTGGTTTACTACGGATATAACTTTACACATGATTTCTTCCTCCTTTAACTTTCCCATGATTCTTTTTTCCATAATTTCAACAGTGCCAGTATTTCCCGCTTCATCATTGCCGGTGTATAAGAATTTGGAAAATACTTATGTAGCTGTTCGTTTGTGAAAGCCACTCTTGTGATTTCACCCTTTTTAACCTCACACATGATTTCTTCCATCTTTTCCAGTGACAACTGTTTTTCTTTACTCAGTTGCCGGATCCTCTGGGCCTGTGAGAGTGATGGGATTGCCTGTGCATACTCCATTGCTACAAGCAGTTCCTTTTGCTCTTTTTCACTTAATGCAGCTATCTCTACAGCCGGACAAAAAGAAATGATCTCATCATCCAGTTTCTGCAGCATTTCCGGTATCAGTTTTGTCAGTGAGATATAACGCTGCACTTGTTTTGGGCTATCACCACAATCTTCACTGATGATTTCTATTGCCCGCTTTCTTGGTGTTTTGTGGTCAACTTGGCTCTTTTTTCGACCACTTTTTCTTTTTAATACGTCATTCTTCAGTTTGTAAGCAAAAGCTTTTTCACTGTAGCTGATCCGTTCTCTGTGAAGATTAGAATCTACCATGCTTAAAATGGAATCATCTTCACTTAATACCCGGATGATTACTGGTACTTTACGGTATCCCAGTTTCTCCGCAGCATGTTTTCTTCTGTGACCGGATATGATCTCATAGTATCCATCCGGTACTGGTCTGACGATTAGCGGATTTAAAATTCCATACTTCTCAATGCTTTCCTGCAGAAGAAACATTTCCTTATCATCTTTTACCTGAAACGGGTGCTCTTTGAACGGACGAAGACGCTCAATCTCAATTTCTATGATTCTTTCTTCGTTTTCTCCTGATTGTCTGTTTGGCTCAGTCATCTTGACTCCTTTCCTCCAGGATTCAGGAAATAAAAAATGCCTGCCTGGAACTTTTATAGATAGTAAAGTTCCAAACAGACATTGCTGTTTGACCATTAGCTGTAGCTAATAGAATTAAATACTGTTTCAGCTAATTCATGTTTGCAGGTTTGGGAGAGATTGTTTCTTTTCCCGCCTTTTCTCTGATTTACATCCCCGAATAAGGGGTGACAACGGAGCGGAACCCAAATGTTAGCTGGACTTCTTAAAACCCATGTTTGCAAACCGGTAATTTTGATTAGCTGTCAGCTAACAAAAATCGGATTGCGTTAGCTGGAAATTGATCATTTTGAATGGAATTTTGTGTCACGAACGTGATTAGAAAATAACAAAAGCGTTCGTTGTCAGCTAATCCAGCTAACATTTTCGAACGCTTTGAAGCCCGTCGCCAAGAGGATTTGAACCTCCGACCCCTCGCTTAGGAGGCGAGTGCTCTATCCAGCTGAGCTATGACGACACATGCCGCAAACCCTTGATTTTACTGGGTTTCTGGGATTTTTCCCTTCGGCCATATATAAGATTATCAACTCTTTTTCGAGTTGTCAATCTACAGATTTTTTTGATTTGGTAACATTAGAACGTTCCCCAATTTGGGGAATGCTTTGTTGTCACCATTAGCATTTTTCAGAATAGATTCGAACTGAAAGTTGTTTTTCATTTTTTCCCTTTGGGGAATGCCTCGGCTTTCTCTTAGGAGGCGAGTGCTCTATCCAGCTGAGCTATGACGACACATGCCGCAAACCCTTGATTTTACTGGGTTTCTGGGATTTTTCCCTTCGGCCATATATAAGATTATCAACTCTTTTTCGAGTTGTCAATCTACAGATTTTTTTGATTTGGTAACATTAGAACGTTCCCCAATTTGGGGAATGCTTTGTTGTCACCATTAGCATTTTTCAGAATAGATTCGAACTGAAAGTTGTTTTTCATTTTTTCCCTTTGGGGAATGCCTCGGCTTTCTCTTAGGAGGGATCCGTAATATCCATTTTACTAAGGGAACACACTTATTAATATACCATTTTTGTTTTACTTTCTCAAGCAATTTTTTATTTTCTTCTATCTTTTCAAAATTTTAGTTACTGAGAACAGGAATGTTGTTGTACCTGTTTATCTGGGAACACTTCATTTCCCGAATCATTGAATACTCATTTCATAAAGTCACACATCAAACAGCAATTGTTATGGTTGTGCTTTTGGTGATTATGCTAGCGATCGGTGTGTCAATCAGTGTAGCGGTGGGATTGTCATCCGCGCTGGCTATGTTGTGTATGCTCGATGCAAATATTTCATTTGCGACATCTGCGCAGAGATTGTTTGCCGGAGCCAATTCATTTTCACTGATAGCAATTCCGTTTTTTATTCTTGCCGGAAATATTATGAATAACGGTGGAATTGCAGAGCGAATTGTGAATGTTGCCAAGGTTGTTGACGGACGTATGCCGGGGGCACTGGCGCAGTCTAATGTAGTAGCAAACATGTTATTTGGTGCAATTTCAGGTTCCGGTGCAGCAGCGGCTGCTGCAATGGGTGGTACGATCGGACCGATGGAAAAAAAGGAAGGATATGATCCGGTTTACAGTGCCGGTGTAAATATTGCTTCTGCGCCGACAGGAATGCTGATTCCACTGTCCAATCTGATGATTGTTTATTCGACAATTGCAGGAAGTGTATCAGTTGCTGCCTTGTTTATGGGAGGATATGTGCCGGGAATTCTGTGGGGATTACTCGTGATGTTCCTTGCAGGGGTTAAAGCAAAGAAATGTGGATATGTTGCAGAACGACGAATTCCTGCAAAAGATGCAATGAAGATTATATTAGATGCAATTCCGAGCCTGTTGCTGATTGTGATTATCATAGGCGGAATCATGTGTGGTGTTTTCACAGCAACAGAAGCGAGTGCAGTTGCAGTTGCGTATGCATTTGTTCTTTCTCTTATTTATAAGAAGGTCAATTTAAAAGGAATGATCAAAATTGTTGTGGATTCTGCAAAAATGACGGGTATTATTACGTTTATGATTGGATTATCCTCTATTATGTCATGGGTTATGGCATTTACAGGTTTGCCGGATCTGATCGCAAATGGAATGCTTTCTATTACAGAAAACAGATATGTGATTTTGATTTTAATGAATATTATTTTGTTGATCGTAGGAACCTTTATGGATCCGACTCCGGCTGTTTTGATTTTTACACCGATTTTCCTGCCAATTTGTCAGACGTTCGGGATGCACCCGGTACAGTTTGGTATTATGGTCACGCTGAACCTTTGTATTGGAACAATTACGCCTCCGGTTGGCTCTATCTTGTTTACAGGAGCGAAGGTCGGAAATGTAAAAATTGAGCAGGTGTTTAAAGAATTACTGCCCTATTTTGGTGTGATTTTGATCGTACTGTTGCTGACCACATGTATTCCTGCGATTTCTATGACATTACCAACTGCTGCAGGACTTATTCAGCAGGGAGAGAGGCGTTATGGAAAAATTATTATGCCCGTCGCTTTTGAATCTTTCGATGGATTATCTGAAAGATGAGATTATGAGACTTGATGTGAGTGGAGCGGATATTTTACATATAGATGTAATGGATGGCCATTATGTGCCTAATTTCGGGATGAGTTTTCAGGATATTGAAACAATACGTAAAAACACTTCTTTGAAGCTGGATGTTCATATGATGATGTATAATCCCGGACGTTATATAGAACGATATGCAGAGTTCGGAGCAGATATTATTTATATCCATCAGGATTCTGAAGCAATTCCAACAGAGACACTCTGCAGAATCCGTGAACTTGGAAAGGCTCCGGGGATTGTGATCAATCCCGGAATTTCACTTGACAGTATTCAGGAATTGTTGTCGTTAGTAGATTACGTGCTGGTCATGACCGTGAATCCCGGATTTGCGGGAAGAGACTATCTTCATTTTGTAGAACCTAAAATTGAGCAACTTTTGAAATTGCGGCAGAGGTATAAATTCGATATTGTGATTGACGGCGGTGTGACCTGGGAGATTCTGGAGCGTCTTTGGAAAAAAGGGGTGGAAGGCTTTGTACTGGGAAAACAGATTTTATTTGAAAAAAATGAAGATTATCGTACAATCATCCAAAAAGTAAGAAATATTTAAATGATTGAATCAAAATCCTGTTGGAAGTGGAGCAAAAAATCCATTTGAAACAGGATTTTTTTGAGTAGATTTTTCCAGTCAATATGATGTAGAATATGGGAGAGAATTATTTGCTGTTAAAAGGAGTATTGCGGTGAAAGATAATTCCGATTCACAATTTTTTTATAAAATTTTAAATGGAATAAATTCGAATAATTGTATCATAGATGTTGATGTAAAAAGGGATGAAACAAAGGTGTTGAAACCCAAAAGCAGCTTGGCGTATTAAAAGAGATGTGTTGTGATGTCATTCAAGGATACTTTTTGAATAAGCCATTATCGGAAGAAGAATTTGAAAAACAGTATTTTAGAAAGAACAGGCGGCAATAAATATGGAAAAAGCAAGAAATGATGAATTGTACAGAGCTTTGAAGGAGAAGGATTATCCTGATGACTTTTGCAGAGAAATTGCATATAATCAAATCAGGACAGATTACACGGCAACTCGTATGCTGGGGTATCTTTACAGAACATCAAATCCGAGAGCGGAAGATGTGGTGGATGAGATGCTGGCAATTTTCAGTGATCGAGATGCTGTCATGCAGAAAAAGGAGCTGGAACATGCTCAGGCAACAATCAATCAGATTTACAGGGACGGATTATAAGGAGAGGAGAACATGAGTATGAACAATCATGAATTATTGCAGGAAATTTATTATCAGAACAAATCGTTAAACAGAACAGCGCAGAGGATTTCTCTGATTGGATTACTGGGGATTGTCGGAAGAATTGCAAAAGATTGTGCAGAAAGAGAAGACGAGACAGGGAAAAAAGTGGTGAAATTTTTATTTGTGCTGATTCTGGTAAGTCAGATACTTTTAGGGATTGATGCAATCAGTGATGTGATTGAAAGAAGAAAATAGAATAAGGGATAATCAGAATGAGCAGAATAAGAATTGTAAAAAAGAACGATGAATATACTTCAGAATATCAGGTGGGGGATCTGTTTGAGATTACAGGCACCTGGTATGGAGGTGTCCATATTATGGGAAAATCAGGTGCGCCTGTTTCTCTGGATAAAGAGGAATATGTAGAATTGGATACAGAGCCTGAGTTAAAGCAAGAAGAGGTGATTCCGAGAGACATCCGAGTGGGAGATATTGTACAGCATTTTAAGAGAGAATGGGTGTCAGGGGAAACTTCAGAATATTTATATAAAGTGCTTGCATTTGCGCAGCATACAGAGACAGGAGAAAAACTGGTGATTTATCAGGGGTTGTATTCTCCGTTTAAAATCTGTGCAAGACCATATGGAATGTTTATGAGTGAAGTGGATCATGAAAAATATCCGGATATTAAGCAACAGTACAGGTTTGAAAAAATAAAGGAATAAAATGGAGATGAAGATGTTTCACGTGAAACATCTTCGTTTTTATTACCAGTATGTTTGATTACATTTATGAAAAAAGTGCCATTCATGTCTGGTGAAAAGAAAATAAAAAAATATTTAAAATCGCTCTTGACTTGGAGTTAACTCCAGGTGATATAGTATCATCAATCCTCACAAAGGAGAAAAACAGTAGGAATTGATAAGAAAAAGAGGAGTGGATATTAATGTATATTGAAACAATCAACAGCCCTGAAGATGTAAAAAAACTGACGATCGAGGAGCTTCCGGCACTGGCAGAAGAGATGCGCCATGCACTTTTGACCCGGGCAAGCCGGCATGGCGGACATTTCGGACCAAATTTCGGAATGGTGGAAGCGACCATTGCCATGCATTATGTATTTGAATCTCCAAAAGATAAAATTGTATATGACGTTTCCCATCAGAGTTATCCGCACAAAATGCTAACAGGAAGAAAAGATGCATATCTTTATGAAGAGCATTACGATGATGTATCCGGTTATACAAATCCACATGAGAGTGAGCATGATTTCTTTACGATCGGTCATACATCTACTTCTGTCAGTCTTGCCTGCGGACTTGCAAAAGCAAGAGATCTGAAGGGGGAAGACGGAAATGTGATCGCAGTGATCGGAGACGGTTCTTTAAGCGGCGGAGAAGCACTGGAGGGAATTGACTACGCCGCAGAATTGGGTGGAAATCTAATTATTGTAGTGAATGACAATGATATGTCCATCGCAGAGAATCATGGAGGATTGTATCAGAATTTGAAGCTGCTGCGGGAAACAAACGGAACAGCTCCGTGTAACCTGTTCAAAGCAATGGGGCTTGACTATATTTATGTAGATCAGGGAAACGATACAAAAGCGCTGGTGGAGGCATTTCAGAAAGTAAAAAACAGTAGTCAGCCGGTTGTGGTTCATATCAATACGCTGAAAGGAAAAGGATATGAGCCGGCAGAGCAAAATAAAGAACAGTGGCATTTCAGCGGTCCGTTTGATCTTGAGACGGGAAAACCTCTTTATACTTCAAATACGGAGGACTACGCCGGTATTACGAGAGATTATCTTTTGAAAAAGATGAAAGAAGATTCCCGTGTGGTTGCCATCACATCCGGAACGCCTGCAGTTATGGGATTTACAGAAGATAAGCGAAAAGAAGCCGGACGCCAGTTTATTGATGTGGGAATTGCAGAAGAGACAGCGGTTGCTCTGGCATCCGGTATTGCGGCAAATGGAGGAAAGCCTGTTTACGGCGTGTACAGTACTTTTGTACAGCGGACATTTGACCAGATTGCACAGGATCTGTGTATCAACAACAGTCCGGCAACGATTGTGACATTCTGGGGTTCTGTTTATGGAATGAATGATGTCACACATCTGGGATTTCAGGATATTCCGATGATGGCAAATATTCCGAACCTTGTTTATCTGGCACCGACGACAAAAGAAGAATATCTTGCCATGCTTGATTGGAGTGTGGAGCAGAATTCTTATCCGGTTGCAATAAAAGTACCGGGCGGTGAGCTGATTTCGGATGGAAAAACAGTGACTAAGGATTTCGGCAAACTGAATACTTATGAAGTAATACAGAAAGGAAGCAAGGTTGCAGTGATCGGACTCGGTGCATTCTATTCACTGGGAGAGAAAGCAGCAGAACTGATCGCAGAGAAAACAGGTGTGCAGCCGACACTGGTGAATCCATACTACATCACAGGTCTGGATGAAGCACTTCTTGATGATCTGAAGAAAGATCATGAAATCGTAGTGACCCTGGAGGATGGAATTTTAGACGGAGGTTTTGGTGAAAAAATTGCCCGTTATTACGGCGCTTCTGATATGAAAGTGTTAAACGTTGGATTGAAGAAAGAGTTCCTTGACCGATATGACGTGCAGGAAGTATTGGAGAAAAATCATCTGAATGCAGAGCAGATTGCAGCAGATGTAGAAGCAATTTTAAAATAATAGAAGGCCGGCGGAGTAATCCGTCGGTATTTTTGTGCCCAAACAGTTGCTTTTATAAAAACATCAGTGTATGGTAGAGTAGTAAGAAAGCTCAAACGAATGAGAAAGAGGAAAAGACATGAAATTAAATGAATTACAAATAGGAAGTACTGCCACCATTCTTTCGGTTGGGGGAGAGGGCGCTCTGCGCCAACATTTTCTGGATATGGGATTGATACAAGGCACAGAAGTGACGGTTGTACAATATGCACCGATGGGAGATCCAATTGAGCTGCGGCTTCATGGCTACGAGCTGACAATTCGCCTGAAAGATGCAAAAAACATTGAAATCAGTAAAGAACACAAACCAAAGAATATCAGAAAAAAAGTAGAAAAACAGGAGAAACTGCATCCGGGATACGGGGAAGGCGGAAAGTTTCATAACCGGAAAGAGGAGACTCCACTGCCTGAAGGGGAGACACTGACGTTTGCTCTTGTGGGGAATCAGAATTGTGGAAAGACGACATTGTTTAACCAGTTGACCGGTTCCAAACAGCATGTGGGTAACTTTCCGGGAGTTACAGTAGACAGAAAAGATGGAGTGATCAAAGGCCATAATAATACACTGATCACAGATCTGCCGGGGATTTATTCGATGTCTCCTTACAGCAGTGAGGAAATCGTGACGAGAGAGTTTGTCATTCGTGAGAAACCGAAAGGGATCATCAATATTGTGGATGCAACAAATATTGAGCGAAATCTGTATCTTACCATGCAGCTGTTAGAGCTTGGTTTTCCGATGGTTGTTGCATTGAATATGATGGATGAACTGCGTGAAAACGGAGGTTCCGTTCTGGTTAATGAAATGGAGGAGGCCCTGGGAGTGCCGGTCATTCCGATTTCTGCGGCAAAGGCAGAAGGAATTGAGGAGTTGATCCAGCATGCCATCCATGTAGCAAAATATCAGGAAAAACCACTGGAAACAGATTTCTGCCGAAAAGAGGAAGGGGTTCACAGAGGAATTCATGCAGTAATGCATCTGATCGAGGATCATGCTGAAAAAGCAGAGATACCGGTTCGGTTTGCGGCAAGCAAGATCATGGAAGGTGATGAAAAAATATTAGAGCAGCTGAATCTGACAGAAAATGAGAAAAACCTTCTGGAGGATATTTCCCGACAGACGGAGGAGGAAACCGGACTGGACCGTGCAGCCGCAATTGCACAGATGAGGTTTGCTTACATTGAAGATGTCTGCAGTGAGTCAGTGATCAAGCCGAAAGAGAGCAGAGAACATCTCAGAAGTCGGAAAATCGATCGGTTCCTGACTGGAAAATATACCGGAATTCCTGCATTTGTTGGAATTATGGCAGTTGTATTCTGGCTTACTTTCAATGTAATCGGAGCATTTTTGCAGGGGCTTCTGGAGTCTGGAATCACAGCACTGACGGATGTCGTGGACCATGCAATGACAGCAGCGCATGTAAACAGTGTGGTACATTCGCTGGTGATTGATGGAATTTTCAGTGGAGTCGGCGGTGTTTTAAGTTTTCTGCCGATCATTGTGACACTGTTTTTCTTTCTGTCGCTTCTGGAAGACAGTGGATATATGGCAAGAGTAGCTTTTATCATGGATAAACTTCTCCGAAAACTGGGACTCTCCGGACGAAGCATTGTTCCGATGCTGGTCGGATTCGGATGTACAGTTCCTGGTGTGATGGCAAGCCGGACGCTGCCGTCTGAGAGAGACCGAAAGATGACAATTCTTCTGACTCCGTTCATGAGCTGTACGGCGAAGCTGCCGATTTACGCATTTTTCACTGCGGCATTTTTCCCGAAGAGGGGAGCGCTTGTGATGATTGGACTTTATGTATTTGGAATTGTGATGGGAATTTTAATGGCACTGATCTTTAAGAAAACGGCATTCAAAGGGGAAGCGGTTCCGTTTGTGATGGAGCTGCCGAACTATCGTCTGCCGGGTGCCAAAAATGTGGGACATCTTTTGTGGGATAAAGCAAAGGATTTTCTGCAGAGAGCGTTTACCGTTATTTTTATTGCTACGATCGTAATCTGGTTTTTGCAGAATTTTGATACCGGACTGAATATGACAGCAGATTCTCAAAACAGTATTCTGGCATTGGTGGCAGGCGGACTTGCGCCGATTTTCCTTCCTGTAGGATTTGGAGACTGGCGTATCGTGACCGCGCTGATTTCGGGATTTCTGGCAAAAGAAAGCGTTGTATCGTCTTTGACTATTTTGTTTGGAAGCAGTGCAGCACTTCAGGGCAGTCTTACCATTGCAGGGGCAGTAGCACTTCTCGTATTCTGCCTGCTTTATACGCCATGTGTCGCAGCAATCGCGTCTGTGAAACAGGAATTGGGCGGAAAATGGGCAGCAGCAATGGTATTCGGACAGTGCCTGATCGCATGGGTTGTTGCATTCGTTGTTTATCAGATTGCCGGGCTGCTGTAGCAGTTGACTGCATATAAAAAGAACCGGAAGGAATTCCAGTGTATGGAAATTCTTTCCGGTTTTTTCTATATTACAATCCAAATAAATGCTCGATCAGAATTTTCAGACCGATGAGGATCAGTATGACACCACCGGTGATCTCAGCATATTTTCCAAGTTTTCCACCGATTTTATTTCCCAGGAAAACCGCGATGCAGCTGATGATAAATGTGGTGATGCCGATGAGACAGACGGCGGGAATGATGTCTACGTTTAGGAATGCAAAACTGATACCTATTGCGAGAGCATCAATGCTGGTTGCAACTGCAAGCAGCAGAATATCCTTTGCCGGAATAGAATTCACATCAGTATCACATTCGGCTTCCGCTTCTTTTGATTCTCGAATCATATTGACCCCGATAAAACCAAGTAGGAAAAATGCAATCCAGTGATCTACAGCTGTGATAAAGGACTCAAAATAGGTTCCTACCCACCAGCCGATCAGCGGCATCATTGCCTGGAAAAATCCAAAGGCGAGTCCCAGTTTCAAGGCATAAGTTTTGACTTGTTTTTTCAGACAGATTCCTTTTGCAAAGGATACGGCACATGCATCCATGGAAAGGCCGATTCCGATCAGAAATACAGAAAATAAGCTCATTTTTTCTCCTCCTTCATAAAAAACGAGACTTATCCACGCAAAAATATCACGTGAATAAGTCTCGTTATTGAACGCTGTACCAGATGAAAAACCATCAATATGTTGACACAGCGACTCTGTACAGAGCTAACTACTCCCTTATTGCAGTTTTATTATCATAACAGAGAGGGGGAGTGATTGTCAAGAAAGAAAAAATATAAAAAATTAGCACTCACCTCTTGATAATGGAAGTCGATTTTTGTCCTGTCTTGTGTATCTCAGAAATGCCTATTTTACAGGCTTTCCGGGGCATCAGCCATTTTGTCTGGTATTGTAAAGCAGTGTCAGATTTGTCGTAAATGTCGTAAATTTGTGGTCAAAAAATGATGAGAAATGGAGAGTGCTAATAAAATGAACGCAGGCAGTGAAAGCAACTGCGTTCATGAGCAAGTAGCGAAAGCGGATTGCGAATGTCCTATTTATATAACGTATACGAATGTAAATGGACACCTGATTCCGAATCTCACTTATAAGTCCGGTGAGCAGATGGAGCAACCTGGAAAAGATGGATTCTTACGCAGAGATTATCTGAAGAATCATCGAAACTCAATGTATCAGGTGATGCTTCTGCGGGACACCATTGGAGAGCATCTTCTGGAAATGGACAAGGCAGCCAGAGAACGGGAAGAAGTGATCCTGAAACAGTTGGAAGAAAAAGATCCATTACCGGATAAAGAGAAAAATCAGATTGCCTGGGTAAGAACTGCTAATCAGCACAGAGCGATTGCGGAAGAGATTGTTCTCAAGGAATTGATTTATGTTTAAATGCAAGTTCTAAAAAGATACGCAGTGCGTAGCGAATTGGAACTGTAAAGTAAATAAGTGCAGAGAAAGGCGTGAGTCATAGAAATGTGGCTTGCGTCTTTTTTTGTCTGAAAAGGAGGATGGAGCATGGCACAGATTTTTCGTGTAGAGAGAACTAAGAATTTTACGGTAATGAGTAATCACCATTTCAAGAATAAGAATCTGACATTGAAAGCGAAAGGTCTATTATCCGGGAAGTTCCATTAGGAGAAGAAAATGATTAAGTGGAGAAGAGAAGTGCCTAAGAGCGGATAGTCCAATTTGGGACAATCAGGTCATAGGAAATTTCTATCTCCGGACATCAGAAAATAGGAAAACCAGATATGGTAAATTCCTTTTTGTCATGTCACGAATTTGATATTTTAAGTTCTTATTTTGTATATTAATGTGTTCTGATTTGATATTCTTTTATCACAGTAAAGATAGAATTGCAGATAGTAGGAATGGCTGCAATTTGTTTATAATAAGTGTGATAGGAGAATGTGAAGTATGAAATATGGTTTTTTTGACGAATCGAAAAAAGAATATGTGATCACAAGACCGGATACACCGGCACCTTGGGTGAACTATCTTGGATCTCCAGAATATGGAGCAATTATTTCTAATAATGCAGGTGGATATAGCTTTGCAAAATCAGGAGCGAACGGAAGAATTTTAAGATATGTCTTCAATCAGTTTGACCAGCCGGGAAGATATATCTACTTAAGAGATCAGGAGAGTGAAGATTATTGGTCAGCTTCCTGGCAGCCGGTAGGAAAAGATCTGAATTCTTATAAGAGCGAATGTCATCATGGTACAGCATACACAAAGATGATGGCTGATTATAGCGAGATCCACTCAGAAGTAAGATACTATGTTCCGCTGAATCAGTCTTATGAAGTGTGGAATCTTGCAGTGACAAATACCTCGGATCGCATGCGCAAGATCAATGTAACAGGCTATGCAGAATTTACAAACAACAGCAATTACGAGCAGGATCAGGTAAATCTTCAGTACTCTCAGTTCATTACAAGAACAGTGTTCCGTGGAAACCGTGTGCGGCAGCTGATCCATGCCAATCTGGATCAGCTGGAAGATGGAAAAGATGTGGATGACAAGATCGTTGTTGACCGTTTCTTCGGACTTGCAGGTGCAAAGGTTGATTCCTGGTGTGGAAGCAGGGAAGGTTTCCTTGGAAGATATCATGGATACAACAATCCGGTCGGAGTGGAAGATGGTATTTTAAATTGTGAAGGAAATTATAATGAAAATGGATGTGGAGCATTAGCTACAATCCTGACTTTATATCCGGGAGAGACAAAAGAAATAGCATTTCTTGTTGGTATGAAAGAAGATGTTGATGCAGAAACAATCGTGTCTCGTTATGAGGATTGTGAAACAATCTGCAGAAATGAACTGGAAGAATTAATCCAGTACTGGCATGGACATCTGTCCCATTTCCAGGTGAAGACACCAAGCGAAGAATTTAATATAATGATCAATACATGGAATGCATATAACTGCTTTATGACATTTATCTGGTCACGTGCTGCATCCTTTACATATTGTGGACTGAGAAATGGATACGGTTATCGTGACACAGTACAGGATATCCAGGGTGTGATCCATCTGGCACCGGAGATGGCAGTAGAGAAGATCCGCTTCATGCTTTCTGCACAAGTAAATAATGGTGGAGGGCTTCCACTTGTAAAATTCACACACAATCCGGGACATGAGGATACACCGGATGATGCTTCTTATGTGCAGGAGACAGGACACCCGGCTTATCGTGCAGATGATGCGCTGTGGCTGTTCCCGACAGTATACAAATACATTTCCGAGACGGGAAATCTGGAATTTATCGATGAAGTGATTCCGTTTGCAAATAAAGAAGAAGGTACCGTGTACGAGCATTTGAAACGTGCAGTAGATTTCTCCATGAATCATCTTGGAAAGCATGGTATGCCGGCAGGCCTTTATGCTGACTGGAATGACTGCTTAAGACTCGGAAAAGATGGAGAGTCAACCTTCGTTGCATTACAGTTCTACTATGCAATGACAATTTTGAAGGAATTTGCTGAGTATAAGAAAGACACAGAATATCTGAATTATCTGGAGGAAAGTCAGAAGAAGCTGGAAAAACTGATCCAGGATCTCTGTTGGAACGAAGACCGCTTTATCCGTGGCTTCACAGAGGATGGTGAAGTGATCGGACAGCGCACAGATCCGGAGGCAAATATGTGGCTGAACCCACAGAGCTGGTCTGTGATCAGTGGGCTTGCAAATGAAGCGCAGGCAGATCTTGCACTTCAGAATGTATATGACAAACTGAATACAGAATATGGTGCAATTCTGATGGATCCTCCGTATCATGCACATGCATTTGACGGTGCACTGGCTGTGATCTACAATGCCGGAACAAAGGAAAATGCAGGAATTTTTTCACAGTCTCAGGGATGGATCATTCTTGCAGAGGCGCTTCGTGGACACGGAGAGAGAGCATTTAACTATTTTATTGAAAATGCACCGGCTGCACAGAATAATCGTGCAGAGATCAGAAGACTTGAACCATACTGCTATGGACAGTTTACAGAAGGAAAACACAGCCCGAACTTCGGCCGTTCTCATGTACACTGGCTGACAGGAACAGCATCTACGGTTATGGTGGGATGTGTAGAAGGAATTCTCGGAATGCGGCCAGACTTCTATGGACTGAAGATTGCTCCGTCAGTACCGAAAGAGTGGGAGGAATTTGAAATCGAAAAAGATTTCAGAGGTTCACATTTACATATCGTTGTGAAAAATCCGGGGCATGCAGAGTCAGGATGTGAAAAACTTTTCGTAAATGGAGAACAAATGAAAGATAATTATATTCCACAGGAGAAGTTAACAAAGACAACAGAGGTAGAATTATTCCTTTCTTAAATGAAATGACGAGGGACTGGACATGAGAAAAATCAATTTTACAGATAAAAACGGAACATTTACGATTACAAATCCGGAAAATTATAGTGGACTTTACTTACCACTGGCAGGGGAAGAAGGTCTGAAATCCAGTATTACACCAACTTTGGGGGGAGATAGTAAAACGGACCAGAATCATTTCCTTCTCGAACCTGTCAGCATTGAAAACCTTCACAATAACCGTGGCACCAGAAATTTCTGGTGTCGGGTAGAAGGAAAAGGCTACTGGTCAGCATGTGGAGTTTCAGCGGAGCAGGAGTTTGATAAATATACAGACAGACAGGATGAAAGCACTCTGGAAGCAGGCATGATGTGGCAGAAGTTGACAAGAACTTCAAAAAAATATCATCTTCAGTCAGAAATCACATCCTTTGTTTCTATTGATGGCACAACAGAGATCCAGCTGATCAAGATTACAAATCTTTCGGAAGAAGAACAGGAAGTAACACCGATCGTTGCCATTCCGGTTTATGGAAGAAGCGCAGATAATATCCGCGACCACAGACATGTTACATCACTTCTTCACAGAATCGACACGAAAGAATGTGGCGTAGAAGTTACACCGGTATTATCCTTTGATGAGCGTGGACATCAGAAAAATGATACGACTTATTTTGTATATGGTTTTACAGCAGAAGGAAATGCCCCGAAGGAGTTTTATCCGACTGTTGAAAGCTTTATTGGAGAGGGAGGTTCTTTCCTGATTCCGGAAGCAGTACGTGTAGAAAAAACGGGATGTACCGCAGGCTGCCATCTGGAGGGGAAAGAGGCTGTTGGGGCATTCAGGTTTGAACGCAGAAAATTAAAAGCAAATGAATCAATAGAGTATGTTGTTCTTGCCGGAGCAACGGGAGAAAAGGCTTCCATTTCAAAAATCTGTACTCTATTTGGTACGAAGGAGCAAGCGGAAAACGAGCTTGCCAAAGTGAAAAAGTATTGGACAGAAAAAGTAAATGTAGAGTTTGAAACCGGTGATGAAGCTACAGACAATTATCTGAAGTGGATTTGCTTCCAGCCAATTTTAAGAAGAATTTATGGATGTTCCTTCCTTCCATATCACGATTATGGAAAAGGAGGAAGAGGCTGGAGAGATCTCTGGCAGGATTGCCTTGCACTTCTGATTATGAATCCCTCAAACGTCCGTCAGATGATCGTGGATAATTATGGCGGAGTAAGAATTGATGGAACAAATGCGACAATCATCGGAAATAAGCAGGGTGAGTTTATTGCAGACAGAAACAATATTACACGTGTCTGGATGGATCATGCATTCTGGCCATTTGTAACGACTCGTCTGTATCTGGATCAGACAGGAGATATGGAGGTTCTGTTTGAAAAGGTTCCGTATTTTAAAGATTTGCAGTCTATGAGAGGTACTGCACATGATAAGTTTTGGAACAGCGAATATGGACAGAAGCAGAAAACAGAAAGAGACCACATTTATTTCGGAACAGTTTTGGAGCATATTCTTTTACAGAATCTGTGTGCGTTCTATGATGTAGGAGAGCATAATGAAATGCGTCTTCATGGTGCCGACTGGAATGATGCACTGGACATGGCATGGGAGAAGGGTGAAAGTGTTGCATTTACCTGTGCTTATGCCGGAAATTTGAGAAATATTGCAAAAACACTCCGTCAGTTGGAAGAAATCAGTGGAAGCAGCAAGATTGAAATTGCACATGAGATGGAAGATCTTCTTGCAGGAAGCGTGGAACTGTATGAAGATGCAGCACGTAAGCAGGCACTCCTTGCAGGATACGCAAAAAAATGTGAACATAATATCAGTGGAGACACAATTGTTGTAAGACTGGATCAACTTGCTGCTAATCTTGAGGGAAAAGCAGACTGGATGATGAAAAACATCCGTGCCAACGAATGGGTGAAGGATGGAGAAGATGGCTGGTTCAATGGCTATTATGATAACCATGGCAGAAAAGTAGAAGGCGTTATGGATGAAAGCGTGAGAATGATGCTGACCGGACAAGTATTTGCCATTATGAGTGGAACGGCAACAGAAGATCAGGTGGAATCTATCTGCAGGAGTGCAGACAAGTATCTTTATGATCAGAAAGCCGGCGGATACCGTTTGAACACAAACTTCCATGAGGAAAAATTTGATCTTGGAAGAATGTTTGGATTTGCTTATGGAGAGAAAGAGAATGGAGCAGTGTTCTCACACATGGCTGTTATGTACTCAAATGCATTGTACCAGAGAGGATTTGCAAAAGAAGGAAATAAAGTACTTCAGGCACTTTTAGATGCAGCAATGGAATTTGATAACAGTAAGATGTATCCTGGACTTCCGGAATATTTTGATAATCAGGGAAGAGGCCTCTATGCATATCTGACAGGCGCTGCAAGCTGGTATATGCTTACCATGATCACAGAAGTGTTTGGGGTGAAAGGAGATTGCGGTGACTTGAAGATCGCACCTGCACTTATGCCGGAACAGTATAATCAGGATGGAAAAGCAGTACTTAAGATGACATTTGCCGGAAGGAACTTTGAGATTATATTCTATAATAAAGAAAAGAAAGAATTTAATCAGTTGAAGATCCGGAAAGCAGTTTGCGATGGAAAAGCATTAGAAATAGCAGCTGAAAGGTGTACAATACTTTCAAAGAGAGAGATTCAGATGCTTTCAGTGAAAGAGACACATAAGATTGAAATTGAATTAGTATAATCGACAGATTAAAAAAAGATAAAAATACTGTCAGAAAGAGAATTGCTTTCTGACAGTATTTTTTGTGGGAAAATCTGAGAATTCTTCTGAGAAGAAATCTGATGTTACCACATGCTTTTATAGTATTTGTCCCGGTACTTCTTTGGGGTGAGCCCGGTAAAGCTCTCGAATGTCTGGATGAAGTGACTCTGTGAAGAAAAAGCAAGATAATTTGCGATATCTACAATTGATTTATCTGAGTATCGCAGCAGATGAGTTGCTTTTTCTATCTTCTGCTCACGGATATAATCGCTGACAGAGACTCCCAGATTCTGCTTGAAAATGCGTGAAAGATAATTCGTGGAAAGTTCGGTGTGGTCAGCAAGAACCTGAATCGTGATTCTTTCTTTGATGTGACTGTAAATATAATCAACACATTGCATAACGGGTTTTGATAAAATGGAACTCTTTTTCTGAAGAATCATCTTACCTGTAAAATCCTTTGCCATCTCATGGTGAAGATCTGCAACTTGACGGATCGTTGTGCAGGAATCCATCTTCAGAATATAGAAGTCGCTGAGCCTGTAAGCCTGCTCTGGTTCGAGCCCACCGTCGATACAATAACGGGTCAACATTGCAGCAGTGACAACAAAGTGGTATTTTATATTAGTAAGCGCATTACGGGACAGAACGCCCGTTCCTTCCAGGCGAATAAATTCATCTTCGGAACAGTTTTTTATGACTGCTTCCATGTCGCCGGAGCGTACAGCATTATAGAAAGAATATTCTACAGTTGGTGATCTGTGAAGCGTTTCTAATTCGTTGTTTTCGAGTTCTGCATTGTACCATTCATTAGATAAAGCCATAAAAAACCTCCTTTTTTATATTATGACACGAATTTGATATTTTGTTAAGATAAATAATATAATCGGAGGAAAAAAGATGGTATATTTAGTTCAACAACAAGAAAAGCATAGCAGAGTGCTTAGATAAAGGAGGATTTATAAATGAAAAAGAGAGTTGTTGCGATTCTTATGGCAACAGTAGTTGCTGTTGGATTACTTGCCGGATGTGGAAGCAAAGGGGAAAATGGCGGAGAGGCCAGTACAGAAGAAGGAAAGGTAATTAACATTTATTCTTGGAATGATGAGTTCCGTGAGAGACTGGAAGCTGTATATCCTGAAGTTGAGTCAACATCCAAAGATGGAACTGTTACAACATTGAAAGATGGAACAGAGATCCATTGGATCATCAATCCAAATCAGGATGGTGTTTATCAGCAGAAACTTGATGAGGCACTTATGAAACAGGCAGATGCTGATACAGATGATAAAGTAGATATCTTCCTGTCAGAGACAGACTATGTATACAAATATACAGATGCTGAAGCAGACGCTGCAATGCCACTGAAGGATCTTGGAATTGATCCAGATAAAGATCTTGCAGATCAGTACGACTTCACAAGAACAACAGCATCTGATGCAGACGGAGTTCAGAGAGGATCTACATGGCAGTGCTGTCCGGGAACAATGGTTTACCGTCGTGATATTGCAAAAGAGGTATTCGGAACAGACGATCCGACTGCTGTAGGTGAAAAAGTAAAAGACTGGGATACTATGAAACAGACAGCAGAAGAACTGAAGCAGAAAGGATATTATGCATTTGCTTCTTATGCTGATACATTCCGTCTCTATGGAAACAACATTTCTGATTCATGGGTAAAAGATGGAGACACAAAGGTTACAGTTGATCCAATGATTATGCAGTGGGTTAATGATTCAAAAGAATGGCTGGATGCAGGTTACTTAAACCCGACAGTAAAAGGTCAGTGGAATGATGACTGGAACAAAGCAATGGGAAGTCAGTCCAAAGTATTTGCATTCCTCTTCCCGGCATGGGGTATTGATTTCACACTGAAACCGAACTGGGATGGAGAAGACGGCGTATGGGCAGTAACAAACCCACCGCAGGAATACAACTGGGGAGGATCTTACATCCATGTTGCAACAGGTACAGATAATCCGGAACATGCAAAAGACATTATCCTTTCTATGACAGCAAAAAAAGATAATCTGTTAAAGATCTCCCAGGATTACTCAGACTTTACAAATACAAAATCCGGTATGCAGGAAGCAGCAAACGATGATGCTACATATGGTTCAGAATTCCTTGGCGGACAGAACCCATTCCAGTATTTTGCACCAGTTGCTGAAAACATCAAGATCGCACCACTTTCCGCTTACGATCAGGGATGTGTGGAGTTGCTCCAGAACTCATTCAGCGATTACTTCCAGGGCAAAGTTGACTTTGAGAAAGCAAAATCAAACTTTGAAACAGCAATTAAAGAACGTTATCCTGACATTACAGAGGTTGTTTGGCCAGAATAATGTTTGGAATGAACAGCTACTAACGCAGGGAGCTCTGTGACAGCAGAGCCTCTGTTCTGTTAGAAGATATTGTGGAAAGGAAGAACCATTATGAAGAAAAAGAAAAAAAGTATTGATTATGGAAAATGGGGATATATATTTATTCTTCCTTTTTTCGTAACATACATCATTTTCTCATTGATACCGTTGATCGATACAGTAAGGTATAGTTTCTTTGAATATTACCGATCAGGAATTAAAGAGGTTGGACCGAATTTTATAGGAATGGCAAACTATGTGAGTCTTCTTCATTCAGATATGCTGAAATATGGAGCGAATACTTTAATTCTGTGGATGATCGGATTTATACCTCAGATTGTGATCGCGCTGGTACTTGCAGCGTGGTTCACTGATGTCCGATTAAAGATTAGAGGGCAGCAGTTTTTCAAAGTTGTCATTTATCTTCCAAACCTGATTATGGCATCTGCATTTGCATTGTTATTCTTTACAATGTTCTCAACAAATGGACCGATTAACTCAATTCTGATGTCAATCGGAATCCTGAAAAAACCGATCGATTTCCTTGGATCTGTATTTGGAACAAGATCGTTGATCGGATTTATGAACTTCCTGATGTGGTTTGGAAATACAACTATTATGTTGATGGCAGCAATTATGGGAATCAGTCAGGACGTCTTCGAGGCATCTGACCTGGATGGATGTAACAGTATCCAGAGATTCTTCTATATTACACTGCCTTTGATCCGTCCAATTCTGGCATATACATTGATCACATCCATTATTGGCGGACTTCAGATGTTCGATGTTCCTCAGATCCTGACAAATGGACAGGGTAACCCGAACAGAACATCCATGACTCTGATCATGTTCCTGAACAGTCATCTGAAGAGCAAAAACTATGGAATGGCCGGTGCACTTTCTGTATATCTGTTTGTCGTAAGTGCAATCCTCTGTTTCTTTGTATATCGTATGACAAATGATAACGATCCGGATGGTTCTAAGAAAGCAGCTAAGAAAAGAGCAAAAGCAGAAAGGAGAAAGAGATAATGAAATCAAAAACGAAGTCAAGTCGTGGACGTAGCATACTGGCACATACCGTATTGATTCTGTTATCTTTTATGTGTCTGTTTTTCTTCTATGTGTTGATTATAAATGCAACACGTTCTCATGCAGATCTGCAGAAGGGATTCTCAGCACTGCCGGGAAAATATTTCTTTACAAATCTAAAAAATGTAGCGAATGACGGAAGCTTCCCGATGTTCCGTGGTATTTTGAACAGTTTGATCGTATCAGGGTGTTCAGCAGCATTATGTACCTATTTTTCAGCTCTGACAGCATATGGACTTTATGCTTATGATTTTAAAGGGAAAAAAGTAGCATTTACATTTATTATGGCAATCCTTGTTATGCCTACACAGGTTACAGCAATGGGATTCCTGAAATTGGTTACGAACATGGGAATGTATGATTCTCTGCTTCCATTGATCATTCCATCAATTGCATCACCGGCTGTATTTTATTTCATGTACAGTTATCTGCAGTCTTCCCTTCCGATTTCTCTTGTAGAAGCGGCAAGAATAGATGGATCTGGAGAATTTAAGACATTCAACCACATTGTTCTTCCAATCATGAAGCCGGCAATTGCAGTTCAGGCAATCTTTACTTTCGTTGGTTCCTGGAACAATTACTTCGTTCCGGCTTTGATCATTCAGTCAAAGAATAAGATGACAGTCCCGATCCTGATCGCAACACTTCGTGGAGCAGACTATATGAACTTTGATATGGGTAAAATCTATATGATGATCACAGTAGCAATCGTGCCGATCATTATTATATACCTGCTGTTGTCTAAATATATTATTGCAGGAGTTACTCTTGGTGGAGTAAAAGAATAATAAGAATTAAGTTGTTGGAGGAAGGCTGTCATTTAGTGGGCAGCTTTTTTCTTACAGTTGGTTTATTTAAGGAGATGTGTAAATGGAAACAAATTTGAAACATAGTGGAACAAGAAGTACAGAAGTTTGCCAGCGTGAAATAGATCATGCAGTGTTTGCGCGTGAGGCAGCAGAAGAAGGAATTGTCCTGTTGAAAAATGAAGGACTTCTTCCATTAAAAAAAGATACAAAGATTGCACTTTTGGGAATTGGGGCAGAGAAGACGATCAAAGGTGGTACTGGTTCCGGAGATGTAAATAACAGAGAAAGTGTATCTATATATGCCGGAATGAAAGAAAAAAACGCTGATATTGTAAGCGAGGAGTGGCTGAAAGATTATCACAACCGATATGAGCAGGCGAGAACAGAGTGGAAGGAGCAGATCTTAGAAGCTGCAAAACATGTAGACAATCCGTTTGATGCCTATGCTGCCAATCCATTTGCCATGCCGGATGGCCGTGCGGTGACAAATGAAGATATCAAGGCTGCAGAAGCAGCGATTTATGTTGTAAGCCGTATTTCCGGCGAAGGAAAGGACAGAAGAAAAAGAAAAGGGGATTATTATCTGAGTGACCAGGAAGAAAAAGATCTGTATTTCCTGAATGAGCAGAAAATCCCAACTGTATTGATCATTAATGCAGGTGGACCGGTAGAACTTACAGACCTGCTGGCTGGAACAGAAAATATATGTGCAATCCTGAATATTTCCCAGCTTGGACAGGAAGGTGGAAATGCAGTTGCTGATATATTGTTTGGAGAATTTACACCGAGTGGAAAGCTGACAACAACATGGACAAAACGCTACGATGATTGTCCGGCAGCAGAGGAGTTCAGCTATTTGAACGGAAATCTTGAGACGGAAGAATATGCGGAAGGAATCTATGTTGGATACCGCTATTTTGACAGCTTTGGAATTGAACCATTATTTTCATTTGGTTATGGTCTGTCTTATACAGAATTTGACATTCGACTTTGCGGTATAAATACTGCTTCGAAAGGTGTGACAGTAACTGTTGAGGTAGAAAACACAGGAACAACATACAGCGGAAAAGAAGTTGTGCAGATTTATGCTTCTCTTCCTCAGGATGGAAGCAGAAAAGAATTCCGTCGTCTGGTCGGATATGAAAAGACAGAAGAACTGAAACCGGGAGAGAAAGAGATGCTGAATATTGTTCTTCCTGCAAAGGCGTTCGCAAGCTTTTTGGAAGAGCAGCAGGAGTGGAGAATCCAGGCAGGTGCTTATGGAATATGGATTGGAAACAGCTTGTCAGAGGCAAAACTTTCAGCGGGGGTAAAGGTATCTGCTGATGTAATGATGGAGAAAACAAAGAAACTGGAAGATCATAGTGAAGTCGTTGAAATCAAAGACTGTGCAGAAGAATTATGCAGACGCGCAGAAGAATGGACAGCACTACTTGAGGAACTTCCGAACGTATCATTTGAACCAGAGGCAGAAGAAAAGAAAGTATGCAGATTTCCAGAAGAAACGGAGATTCCTGTAGAAGATTTGATTTCACTTCTGTATGGAAATATGTCTGAAATCAGAAGTACACTTGGAGCATCTGGAATTAAAGTACCGGGAACAGCAGGAGAGACGAGTGAAGCACTGCTTGATCAATACGGAATCCCATCTTTGATCATGGCAGACGGACCGGCCGGAATCCGCCTGCAGCAAACTTATGAAGTAGACCGTGAGAAAGATACAGTTTATGGAACAGGTGTGCTTGGTTCACTTGAAAATGGTTATCTTGTTGGAAGAAAAGACCATGAGGGCGCAGAACGTTACTATCAGTATTGTACTGCATTTCCGGTAGGAACAGCACTTGCACAGTCCTGGAACAAAAAACTGATGGAACAGTTTGGACGGAAGGTTGCGGCAGAGATGGAAGAATTTCATATTAATCTCTGGCTTGCACCAGGATTGAATATTCATAGAAATCCGCTGTGTGGAAGAAACTTTGAATATTATTCAGAAGATCCATTCCTTGCAGGCACACTGGCAGCAGCAGTGACCAGAGGAGTTCAGAGCAGACCGGGATGTGGTGTTACAATCAAGCATTTTGCATGCAATAATCAGGAAGATAACAGAATGGGTGTTGATGCACACGTATCAGAAAGGACATTGAGAGAAATTTATCTCAGAGGTTTTGAAATTGCCGTGAAAGAGGGTGCACCAACTGCGATCATGTCTTCCTATAATCTGATCAATGGTGTGCATGCAGCAAACAGCAAGGACCTTTGTACAAGGATTGCACGTGAAGAGTGGGGATTTGACGGAGTTATAATGTCTGACTGGAATACAACAGTACCGGAGGATGGAAGCATTCCGTGGGTTTGTGTGGCAGCAGGAAATGATATTATTATGCCGGGGAATCCGGATGATGATAAAAACATTCGTGATGCGTATAAAGAAGGAAAACTTACAGAAAAGGAAATCCGTCTTTGTGCAGACAGAATCCTGAAACTGATTCGCAGATTAAGCTGATTGTGTCAATTTAGTTGTTACGAGTCGGAGCTTCTGCCACAAGGCAGGGCTGGTTTGAAAAAGAAAGAGAAATACTGACACTGGAACAGCAGGAAAGCTTCTGAAGTTTGTGGAACAGAGTAATGTGTATAAGCCTCATCTTCCAATGATGCAGGTTATGCTTGGGGCTTGCCTGAGAGTGAGTGAGACCATCGGCTTAACCTGATCAGGATGCGACTTTTATGCGACTGAAACGTGATTACATGGGAAATGACCAACTGCTCCCAGCGTATAACCTGCAGACAGCCATCTGCGATGAGTACATCGCCGTAATCGATGTAAAACCTTATGCATCGGACATGGAATGTTTTGTGCCTTTGGTGGAAAAATTCAATCGTTCATATGGTCATTATCCGAAATATCCGGTTGCCGATGCAGGATACGGTTCTTACAATAATTATCTTTACTGTGAAGAACACGGCATGGAAAAATATATGAAATTTACCATGTATAAAAAAGAAATGACGGACAAAAAATATCGTGAAAATCCATATCGTGCTGTAAATTTTACAAAAGATGCAGATGGGAATCTCATATGTCCAAACGTACAGAAATTTCTCTTCAAGAGAACACAGCCTGTGAAATATAATAAATATGGAAGAACGGAAGAACTGTACGAATGCGAATCCTGTGAAGGGTGTCCTCATAAGCAGGAATGCTGCCCGAGGGCACATAAAAATCGGCCCATCCGAATGAACCAGGAGTTAACCGCTATCCATCAGGAAGTTCTGAACAATCTTACGTCCATACATGGAGCTCTTTTAAGAATGAATCGAAGCATTCAATCCGAGGGTACTTTTGGTGTGTTAAAGTGGGATAAATCGTATAAAAGATTATTTCGGAGAGGCGAGAAGAATGTAATTCTCGAACTTGCACTGATTTCATGCGGATTCAATCTTTATAAATATCACAACAAAAAGCGGCGGCAAATGCCGGTTCTGGCGTTTCTTAATCAGAGGCTTTTTTTACAGCCCCTTTTCACGTAGATGTGCATGGCTCGTAACGTTCACACAATCTTCACAAATAATTAGCACCCACCTCTTGATAATGGAAGTCGATTTTTGGCCTGTCTTGTGTATCCTAGAAGTGCCTGTTTTACAGGCTTTCCGGGGCATCGGTCATTTTGTCTGGTATTGTAAAGCAGTGTCAGATTTGTCGTAAATGTCGTAAATTTGTGGTCAAAAAATGATGAGAAATGGAGAGTGCTAATAAAATGAACGCAGGCAGTGAAAGCAACTGCGTTCATGAGCAAGTAGCGAAAGCGGATTGCGAATGTCCTATTTATATAACGTATACGAATGTAAATGGACACCTGATTCCGAATCTCACTTATAAGTCCGGTGAGCAGATGGAGCAACCTGGAAAAGATGGATTCTTACGCAGAGATTATCTGAAGAATCATCGAAACTCAATGTATCAGGTGATGCTTCTGCGGGACACCATTGGAGAGCATCTTCTGGAAATGGACAAGGCAGCCAGAGAACGGGAAGAAGTGATCCTGAAACAGTTGGAAGAAAAAGATCCATTGTCGGATGAGGAGAAAGACCAGATGGCATGGATAAAGACTTTCTGGTATTGGATGTCAAAACACCAGAGATTCATACAATGAAGTGTACAGCAATTGCTTCCGGATGCAGAGGAAGAATTGAGGTTAAGCGTTGCAGGCCCTCTTCCTATACTCAGAAGGTGTCATTCCGAATTGTTTTTTGAATGCGGTATGAAAATGGCTCTGACTTGAGAAGCAGAGGAATTCACTGATTGTACTGATGGACTTATCCGTATATTGCAGAAGTTCTCTTCCTTCTTCCAGTTTACAGCGAAGGATAAATGCACTGACGGAAAAACCAAGCGTTTCCTTAAAATAAGCAGAAAAGTAGGATTTACTGAATCCAACATAATCAGCAACATCTCCAACGGTGAGATGCTGATTCACATTCTGCTGAATATAACGAATTGCTTTTTGCATGCGCTCGTCTGTAGAGACGGGCGTTTTTGATTGAGCAACTTTCTCTGCAAAAGTATAACTGACTTTACTAAGAAGGTCGGTTAAACGAGCAGCACTTGTCAGTCGTTCAGAAGACTGGATGAAATAATCGGAGAGCTGATAAGCAGTGTCATAATCCAGTCCGCCTTCAATTGCAGCACGGGTACATAAGGTCGTTGTGATGATAATATTATTTTTTAACTGGCGCAGAGCAGTAGAGCCAGTGACACCGATATGAAAGTTACTTTCGCTATACATAAATTCCTTAAATCCGTCGCAGTTACCCGTGCGGACAAGTTTCAAAAGCTGTTCTTCAAGAATATATGTCTGGTTGTGTTGCTCATTTTCCTTTTTCTGATAAGTTTCTTCCAGAAGAAGAGAGGCATCGGTTGTAACATCATTTTCAGAAAATGTCTGCCCAACAGAAGTAAGCTGGTCGAGTGAAATGGTTTCTTCATGCAGACAATAATTTAAAAAGATACATTTTTTCAACAGAGAAGGCAAGGATAGACATGGAATCTGGCGGAGAAACAAATTGAAGTCAGAGCGGCTATCGTTTGATACCATGTAGTCTTTGTATAAATGCTGCAGATCAGAATCAGAATAAGGCACAGTTGTGACTGGACCAAAAACAATGTAACCGTTTTTCCAGTGATTTAATCTAAGAGAGCAAAAAATAATACCATATTCGGTCGTGCAGTAAGTAATACGGTCTGAACCGGAAAAAAGTTCCTGAAGATATTGGAATGGTGGATAAGTCAGTTCATTCTGTTCCGGCATGCAGAAAATACATTTTTCATCCGAAAAAAGATACAGCGGAATATTTGAGTCCAGGTAGTAAGTTTCAATAAAATGAATCAGGGAACAAGTTCTTTCCATAAGTTTCTGCCTCTGTTCTATGTGTAATAATAATTTGTATGTTACATTCTATCTATCAGCGTAATCGAAAATATTTTCCGAGTCAATAGAAAAACAGAAAATAAAAGTGTAAATATATAAATAAAAGTTTAATAGTGAAATAAAAACAACTGTTTTCTAGTTATTATAAAGCCATGATGAAGAACCGATAGAACAAAGCAGAAAGTAAGAAATCATAAAAAATGGAGGTAACAGCATGGAAAAAGAGAAGATTCAGAATCTGATCTCACAGATGACACTGGAAGAAAAAGCTGGGATGTGCTCCGGAGCAGACTTCTGGCATCTGAAAGGAATTGAGCGTCTGGGGATTCCATCCGTTATGGTGACAGACGGACCGCATGGACTTAGAAAACAGGCACAGGGAGCAGACCATCTTGGAATTAACGAGAGTGAGAAGGCAATCTGCTTCCCGGCAGGATGTGCGACTGCATCAAGTTTTGACCGTGATCTGATCCGCAGGCAGGGAGAACTGCTTGGACAGGAGTGTCAGGCAATGGATGTAAGCACAATTCTTGGACCGGCAATGAACATTAAACGTTCCCCACTTTGCGGAAGAAACTTTGAATATTATTCAGAGGATCCATTCGTATCTACAGAGATGGCAGCAGCACTGATTGAAGGAATTCAGAGCAAGAATGTTGGAACAAGTGCAAAGCATTTTGTTGCAAACAATCAGGAGAAACGCCGTATGACAAACTCCTCTGATATGGATGAAAGAACATTAAGAGAAATCTATCTTGCATCCTTTGAGGGCGCAGTAAAGAAAGCAAAACCTTGGACAGTTATGAGTTCCTACAATCGCGTTAATGGAGAATTTGTAGGAGACAGCAAGGAGTATCTGACAGAGATCTTAAGAGAAGAATGGGGATTTGACGGATATGTTGTTTCTGACTGGGGTGCAGTCAATGATAGGATTTCATCTCTTGCAGCGGGGCTTGACCTGGAGATGCCGCCTGGAGATTATGAAAATGACCGACTGATCGTGAAAGCAGTTCGGGAAGGAAAACTTGACGAAAGCGTTGTTGACCAGGCTTGTGAGAGAGTACTTGATGTGATTTTCCGCTACACAGAGAACCGCGACACAGAAGCTGTATTTGATTATGAAAAAGATCATGAAGCAGCAGCTGAAATCGAAGCGGAATGTATGGTATTATTAAAGAATGAAAATGAAATCCTTCCGTTAACTTCTGATCAGAAGATCGCATTTATCGGAAAGTACGCAAAGACACCAAGATATCAGGGTGGTGGAAGCTCCCATATTAACAGCTGGAAAGTGGAATCCGCACTGGAAGCGGCCAAAGAGATTCCGGAACTTGCGAATGTGACTTTTGCAGAAGGTTATCAGGACGAGAAAGATGAGGTTATCGAAGAACTTCAGAACGAAGCAGTAAAAGCGGCAGCAAAAGCTGACGTAACAGTTCTTTTTCTCGGACTTCCGGATAACTTTGAATCCGAAGGATATGATAGAAAGCACATGAACCTTCCGGATTGTCAGAATGAACTTGTACAGAAAGTACTCGAAGTACAGAAGCATGTAGTCGTTGTTCTTCACAATGGTTCCGCGGTTGTTATGCCTTGGAAAGATCAGGTGGAAGGAATTCTGGAAGCTTATCTTGGAGGAGAGGCAGTCGGAAAAGCGGTTGCGGAAGTACTTGCAGGAAGAAAGAATCCTAGCGGACGTCTTGCAGAGACATTTCCACTTCGTCTGGAAGATACACCATGTTATCTGACTTATGGAAAAGGATTTGACAATGCAGTTTATCAGGAAGGTGTGTTTGTCGGATATCGCTATTACACATCCAGAAAGATGGAAACAGCATTCCCGTTTGGCTACGGATTATCTTATACAACATTTGCATACAGTGATCTTCAGTTGGATAAGAAAGAAATGTCCGACAAAGAACATGTAGAAGTAAGTGTAAAGGTTAAAAATACAGGAAAACGTGCCGGTAAGACAGTTGTTCAGCTGTATGTTGCAGCTCCGGAGGCAGAAGTTGTACGTCCGGTCAGAGAGCTGAGAGGATTCGAAAAGGTATCCTTAGAGGCAGGAGAAGAGAAGACAGTTACATTTACTTTAGATGAGAGAGCTTTTTCTTACTGGAACACACAGATCCATGATTGGTATGCAGAAGAAGGTAGTTATCAGGTAATGATTGGAGAAAATGCAGATCAAATGTGCTTAAGCGGAGAAATTTTGGTACATCCGACAAAGGAAATTCCAAAGGTATATTCCTTAAATACTTGTCTTGGTGAGCTGATGCGTGATCCGAAAGCACAAGCTGTGATGGCACCATTTATGCAGGAAATGGCACAAAATGATGCAGCAACGGATATGGCAGAAGCGAATGCAAACGACCAGTCAGGGGTTGTGAATCAGGAAATGATGGCAGCCATGATGGAAGGAATGCCGCTTCGTCAGCTTCTAAGCTTCGTTCCGGGAATTAAGAGAGAGATGCTTGAGCAGATGGTAAATGCGTTAAATCAATTATAGGATGAGATTGTAATAAAGAGTTGTTATTCACAGTAAGCTGAGAATAACGGGATAAGGAAAAAATAAGAGAGGGACAAAAAATGGCTAAAACAAAAAAAGAACTTGGTCTGGACTCAATGGGAGTTCAGAAATCAATGAGAATGACAGATTATCTCGGTGATGGTCTTGGACAGATGCCACTGAACATTATGTCTGGTCTGGTGGGACAGCTGACTTACTTCTATACAGAGAAGGTTGGATTGGCAGCAGGAATGGTTGCGACAATGCTTCTGGTTGCAAAGATTATCGATGCATTTTCAGATCTTCTTATGGGTAAGATCGTGGACGCCGGAAAATCACCAAAAGGAAAATGTCGTCCTTGGTTCATTAGAATGGCGATTCCGGTATTTGTAATGATCGTGTTACTGTTTACAGTGCCAAAGAATGCAGGCAGCGGAGTACAGGCAGCATACGTATTAATCACAAATATATTGATCACAGCAGTTGTTTACACAGCAGTTGCAATTCCTTACGGAGCATTGATGGCTATGCGTACAGAGAGCTCTGAAGAGCGTGGTAAGATGGGTATCTTCCGTGCAGCATTCGGATATCTTGCAGGAATGATCATTGCGATCCTTTTGATTCCGATCACAAATATGCTTGGCGGAACACAGAGTGCATGGATTAAAGTTGCTGTAATCTTTGGATTGATTTCAGTACTTTCTTTATTGTTACTTTACAAGGTTTCAAAGGAAAATGTGCAGATTGTAGAAAAAAGTGAAGATGAGGATGTGCAATTTGCAGAAGGCCTTAAGATTCTTTTCAAGAACAAATACTGGGTGATCATGCTCATACTTCAGTTTTTAATGAATATTTCTTACGGACTTAGCACATCCGGTGGTACATATTATGCAAAATATATTCTCGGAAATGATAACATCATAGCACTTCTTGGAGCAGTCGGACTGATCCCTACATTCCTTGGATTTATCCTGACAGGACCGATGACATCCAAATTAGGTATGACAAAAACTTGTATGGTTTCCTGTGTTATGGGAGCTGTAGCTTGTTTAGTCAGAGTATTTACTCCATATAGCCTTGCAACATGTATTGCAGGTGGTGTTGTTACAACATTTGCCAATATACCTCTGATGTGCCTGTTTGGAGCAATGGTTAATAACTGTGTTGAGTATAATGATTACAAGTTTGGAAAACGTATTGTAGGTATGACAAACAGTGCAAACTCATTCGGAGGTAAGATCGGATCCGGTATCGGAGCATCCCTGATCGGATGGCTTCTCGCAGCAGCAGGTTATAAAGCAGCACTTGAGGTTCAGCCGGCATCGGTAGATACAGCAATCTTTGTATTTGGTATCTACATTCCGCTTGCACTTTTCGTAATCATGTTTATCCTCTTAAAGAAGTATGATCTTGAGAAGAGATATCCTGAGATTGTAGCAGAATTGCAGAAGAGAAAAGAAACAGAATAGAAATGATAGAATAAAATGAAGGGACGGAACTGCCAATGAGGTTCTGTCCTTTTGTGGATTTACTGAAAATGGAGGAAATAGAATGAGATTATATGATTTTAGAACAGAATACAGAGAAAATCCAATCGGACTTACAGAGAAAGCACCAAGATTTTCCTGGAAAATAGAATCTGATGAGAAAGATACAGTACAGACATCCTATGAGATTAAAGTGACAGATGAAAATGGAAAACTTGTATGGGATAGTGGGAAAAAGATATCTGACCAGTCTGTCTTGATTTCATATGAAGGTGAAGCACTGGCAGGTGAGACTTTTTATTCAGTAGAAGTAACTGTAGCTGATAATCATGGAAATGTAGAGTCAGTGGAAGGTTCTTTTGAGACAGGAATTTTTAATCAGACAGAATTCAAAGCACAGATGATCACAAGTGATTTCTCGGAAGATGAGACAGCATGTCCTATATTTGGAAAAACATTTGCAATTGATAAAAAGGTAAAGAAAGCCCGTCTGTATGCAACTGCACATGGTGTATATGAGGTCACACTGAATGGACAGACAGTAGGTGATTACCGTATGGCACCGGGATGGACAAGCTATCACAACAGACTGCAGTATCAGATCTATGATGTGACAGAGCAGCTTGCAGAAGAAAATGAAATCGCAATTACAGTTGGAAACGGATGGTATAAAGGAATCCTTGGTTTCTATTGCCAGCCGAATCAGTATGGTACACAAGCAGGAGCATTTGCAGAGCTTCATGTTGAGTATGAAGATGGAAGCAAAGAGGTAATCGCTACAGATGAAACATGGGCTGTAAAAACAGGAGAGATTCGTTACAGTGAAATTTACATGGGTGAGACAATTGACACAGATGCACCGGAGATAAAAGAGGGAAAAGTCGTTGTCAAAGAGTTTGATAAGGCTGTTCTGACCGCACAGGAGAATGAACCTGTTCGTATCACAGAGAAAATTGTGGGTAAAGAGTTGATTGTGACACCAAAGGGTGAAAAACTTGTTGACTTCGGACAGATTGTTACAGGTGTTGTAGAAGTGCATGTGAAAGGTGAAAAGGGACAGAAGATCGTGCTCCGTCACGCAGAGGTACTGGACAAGGATGGCAACTTCTATCCGGAGACACTTCGTCAGGCAAAATCAATCGATACATTTATCTGCAACGGAGAAGAACAGATTTTTCGACCGCATTTTACATTCCACGGATTCCGTTATATCTGTGTGGAAGGAATGGAAGAATTTACAGCAGATCAGTTTATTGCCTGTGTGACACATTCTGATATGGAAAAGACAGGTGATTTCCATTGTTCTAACAAAAAAGTAAATCAGCTACAAAGTAATATTACATGGAGCCAGAGAGATAATTTCCTTGATATCCCGACAGATTGTCCGCAGAGAGACGAGCGTCTTGGATGGACCGGAGATGCGCAGGTGTTCTCCTGGACAGCGGCATTTAACAGAAATACAGCATTATTTTACAAAAAATGGATGCGTGATGTGGCAGCAGAATCTTCTCTTGAAAAGGGTGTTCCGCATGTAGTGCCAGATATTCTGGATTCCTACAGTTCTTCTGCATGGAGTGATGTAGCAGTTATCGTTCCGTGGGTGGTTTATCAGATTTACGGAGACAAAGGTATTCTGGAAGAAAACTGGAAATGTATGCATGAATGGGTAGATTATATCAAGAATAACTGTGGAGAGAACGGTCTCTGGCAGAGTGGATTCCAGTATGGAGACTGGCTTGCACTGGATAAAGAAGAGAGCGCAGACAGAACCGGTGCGACAGATAAATATATGATTGCAAATGCGTACTATCTGTATGTAACAGAGCTTGTCAAGAAAACGGCAGAGGTGCTGGGAAAAGACGAAGAAGCGAAAAAGTATGCGGAGCTTTACGAAACAACTTTGGATGCATTTCGACGAGAATATTATACAGAGACAGGACGTATTGTAAGTGAAACACAGACAGGTGCTATCATTTCCCTATACTTTAATCTTGCAAGAGAAAAAGACAGAAAACGTATCTTGAATACTCTGCTTACAAATATTGCAAATCACAAAAATCATTTAGCTACAGGATTCGTTGGAACACCATATATCTGCCATACACTTTCTGAAAATGGAGCTCATGAAATGGCTGCAACTCTCTTCATGAAAGAAGATTATCCGTCATGGCTCTATGCAGTAAACATGGGAGCAACAACAATCTGGGAGCGTTGGAATTCAATCAAACCAGACGGAACATTTGATGAATCAGGAATGAATTCTCTGAACCATTATGCGTATGGTTCTGTAGGAGACTGGATGTATCGTAAAGTTGCCGGATTATCTCAGTTAGAGCCAGGATATAAGAAATTCCAGGTAAAACCAATGTTTGTAAAAGGCATTGAAGAGTGGGGCACAGAGTTTGATTCTGTTTACGGAAAAATCGTGGCTAATACATCCTGTAAGGCTGGAAAGATCCATGTGCATGTAGAAGTTCCGGCCAACACAACAGCTGTGATCGTCCTTCCGGAAAAAGAGGAAGTACACGAAGTTGGTTCCGGCGTATATGATTTTGAATATGATACAGAGACAAGTCTTGCAGTAGAGAGATTCAGTATGGATAGCACACTTGGCGAAATCGTTGCGGAACCACTTGCTGTAGAAATGTTTAATCAGATGGCACCGGGAATGCTGGAAGGTCCGATGATCCAGTTCGCATATGGAATGACACTGGCTGAGCTTCTTGGAGCTGCACCGGAGGCGAAACCGATGTATGAAGCAGTTTTGAATGCGTTAAACAAGAAGGAGAAGAACTGATATAGCCTCCGGCAGGATTGCAGAGGCATTCTTGAATGAAAATGAAAGGAAAAGAGACGGAAAATAGAATGAAAATCAGAAATCTACAGGTAAATCACCTAACAAAGCCAGTTGGAATCAGTGGGAAAAATCTGCGTTTGAGCTGGAATCTGGAAGGTGGAAAAAAGCAAAACGGATTTGAAGTGACAGTTCAGGACACAGAAGGAAATGTGTTGGAAATCGTGGAAGAAGAAAGCAATGCTATGGTATGCATTCTGAAAAAAGAAATCCCATCAAGAACAAAAGTGAAAATCTGTGTGAAAGTCTGGGATGAAGAGAAGAAAGAGTCAGAACCGGCAGGTATTACTGTTGTGACTGGTATTAATCAAGAGAGCCAATTGTTGTTTCGGACGAAACATGGACTGCAACCCAGGATGGTCCGATTGGAGAAAATGACTTTATGGCAGGAGAAGTATATGATGCCAGGAAAGAATTCCCGATGGAACATGGTCTGATGGAAGACTGTGGGGAGCGGTTTCATCTGGTGAAAGTTCAAAATTATGGAATGAAGCAGTTGATTCCGGTTGATACAGTTCCGGTTACCCCGCATGAAACCTTATTCGCAAAGCAGATCATCACTCCGGCAGGAGAGGTGGTTCTTGATTTTGCACAGAACATCGTGGGATATGTTTCCTTTGAATTTGATGAACAGGAAGGAAAGAAGTTGACCTTGATTCATGGAGAAGTTTTGGATGGAAAAGGCAACTTTACGATTGAAAATTTCCAGAATAAGGCAGTTCCGACAAAACAGCAGATTGATTACATTTGCAGAGAAGGAAGAAATAAATATCATCCGACAAAAACTTATATGGGATTCCGTTATGTGAAAGTGGAAGCGGATTTTGAAATTGATCCGGCAGCATTTCGAGCGGTGGCTGTATATTCTGATATCAGGACAACAGCAGAATTTTCCTGTGGCATATCAGAAGTGAATCAGTTATTTCAAAATGCACTCTGGTCTATGAAAGGGAACTTTATTGATGTACCGACGGACTGTCCGACACGTGAAAAATCAGGTTATTCCGGAGATTGTCAGGCTTATATCCATACTGCAATGTATCTGATGGACTGCTATCCGGTCTATGCAAAATGGATTCGCGAACAGGCAGCAGGTCAATATAAAGATGGCGTGGTGCCACAGATTGCACCGAAAGCGAATACACCTGGGAAAAAAGAAAAAATCGGAGGGGTATTGACAACAGATGGAGGAATCGGATGGTCAGATTCTTTTGAAATTGTACCATATCGCCTGATGAAACGATATGGAGATGATGCCCTCGTCAGAGAAAATTATGAGGCGATGAAACGATGGACTGCATATGAGATTAAGAGGGCACAGAAAACAAGATTCTGCAATTGCAGACTTCTTCCAAGAAAATATAGGAAATATATGATTGATACGGAATGGATGTGGGGAGAATGGCTCGAACCGGGACAGGATGTCAATTATATGAGCGATATTGTCATGAAAGGTGACCCGGAGGTAGGAACTGCATTTTATTATATGAATCTGAACTACATGGCTCAGATGGCGGAGATACTTGGAGAAGATGAGGATCAGCAGTATTATAAGAAATTGGCAGAAAAGGTCAAAGCAGCTTACCGCACAGTATATCTGGAAAACGGCTCTGTGAAAGAAAAAACAAGACAGTGCCGATATGTCCGTCCGATTGCACATGATTTACTGTCAGAAAAGGAGAAAACAAAAGCCGCTTCTGAACTGGCGAAAATGATCGAAAGAAATGAAAATCATCTAAATACCGGTTTTCTTACGACACATGAATTAAGCAGAAGCTTGAGCCAATATGGGCAGAACAGGAAAGCATACGACCTTCTTCTGCAAGAAGAAAAACCCGGCTGGCTGTTTGCGGTTACAAAAGGTTGTACCACGATTCCGGAAAGCTGGGACTGCTATGACGAGGAAGGAAATCCACATGATTCTTTCAATCACTATTCTTATGGGGCTGTTGCAGGCTGGTTGATGGACTGTGTCTGCGGAATCAATGTTTCAGATGGAAAAATCGTGATCCAGCCATATCCGGATGAGCGGCTTAGGTTTGCAGCTGCAGCCTATGATTCTCCGTATGGAAAGATTGTTTCGGAGTGGAAGTATGAAGAAGGAAAAGTGAAATATCACGTTGAGATTCCAACAAACATGTGTGCAGAGATTCTGATAGATGGAAGAGAAAAAATGAGGGTGGAAGCAGGGGTATATGAATTGTAGGAAAAATTAAATCACCTTATTTCCTGTGCCGGAAGAAGCGAAACAGGCTTTGAATGAAATGGCGAAAATGTTCAACGGACAGACTACGCGTGAGAAAGAACAGGCGAATGAAGAAGTAAAACAGTGGCCGGAGCTGGCGGATGAGTGGATAAGAACTACGCTTTAAAATGCCGAGATGTATAACTGGACACACATAGTGTGAACAGCAACTGCTAAGTGTCACATGTCACAATTCTCCAGCATCCTTACTTGGCAGAAAACAGGATTCATGCTATCATTAAAAACAACGATAGCATGAATCCTGTTTTTTAGGTTGAAAGGGGGATACAAATGGCCGAGTTAAAGAAACTTCCAATCGGAATCGAAGATTTTGAAAAGATTCGACAGGAAGATTTTTATTATGTAGATAAGACAAGATTGATTGAGCAGTTGCTTGCACAATGGGGAGAAGTAAATCTTTTTACACGTCCAAGACGTTTTGGAAAATCTCTGAATATGATGCAAATAGAAGAATAGAAGTTTAACAACGAAATATTTTAGAAAATGTTGAGGTCAATACTTCCTTATCCCGGGAGAATGACCTCGATTTTTATTTTACAGTTTTTGGATAACGTTTTCTACTTCATTCGTTGACTAGCTTCACATTTTCACAGATGGCCGAGCAGTTTGGAATTTCAAATACAATACGATTATATTAAAAAAGATACGATTCGGTTGGATGTACTTCCAAGTCCCGAATCCGAACAGTAAATGAATTTACTGCAATTAAAATCCTGAAGGATTTTAGATTCCAATGGTTTCAAAGTCGTCTGTTCGTTCTGGTTACCCGGAAAGATGTCGAAGGCAAACTGGATGAAGTGATTTTGGAAAATGCAAAGGTGATTGCGTTGACAGGAAATAATGCGTTTTCTATGTCAGAACATTATGTTTCTGTACCAGAACAGGGTGGCGGTAAGCCGATGGGAAGGATGAAATTACCGGAAGTCTCATGTGGAGAACGAGATGTCTAAAATGAACCTGCCAGAAACCGTACCTGCTGTGGTATAAAACAGAAGCCGTTGTCGTAAAATGTGGTAAGAAAATCAGACGAATATATTTTTCCAAAGATTTGTCGTAAAAATGTGGTCAAATCAAGAAAATCGAGTGCGAAAGAGAATGTTACGCCATGCACAACTCGGGAAAGAATTCCCTCGCTGTAGGGCTGTCGCCCTATACATTTCCATGAAAAAAGGGGGTGTAAAAAAACTTCCCTAATAGAAAAATCGCCCAGACCGTGGAGTCTGAGCGATTTTTTGGTATAATGAATTATGCTACTAAATCAAAATACCAATGATAATTATACAGCTCGTCAGCTGAAATTACCATTAGAAATCGAAAAATTAATTGATATTTCTGATCCGGTATACACTTTTTGTGAGGTTATGGATCACATCGACCTATCAAGATATTGTTCGCTGCGTGAAATCGAAAAACTATGTCGCAATGACATTCGTTACATGTATCTTCTCGACGAAATGAAAGCACCTACTTTTGCCACTTTCGGAAATCTTATCCAATGTAACAATGGAAGTGTATAATCATATCGGAGAGATGACAAGGATTGAAAAAGAGATTGCAAGACTGGATAGCATGGTGTTAAACGCTTGACACCATAAAAAGAAAAATTGGTGTCAAATTGGTGTCAAAATCGAAAAAATCACAATTTTAAATGAAATAAGATACTGCAAACCATTGATTTTAAAGGGTTTGCAAAAAAATAACAAAAAAATTAGCACTCACCTCTTGACAGCGCTAATAATGAATGCTATATTACAAATAGAACAAAGGTAACAAGGATTCATCAAAAAGTAATCAACACTCCGGATCGTCCGGTTGTGCTTTACATAGATGATTGTATAGTAGGAAGGAGATATGACTTATGATGATGCCTAGTATTTTTGGAGAAAACTTATTTAACGATTGGATGGATTTTTCATTTCCGGACATTGACAAGAAACTGTATGGTAAACGTGCAGATCGTATGATGAAGACCGATGTCAAAGAGACAGAACATGGCTACGAAGTAGCGATCGATCTGCCGGGATTTAAAAAAGACGAGGTGAAAGCGGAACTGAAAGACGGATATCTGACCATCAGTGCAGCAAGAGGTCTCGATAAAGATGAGCAGGATAAGAATGGTACCTACATTAGAAGAGAGCGTTATGCAGGAAACATGAGCCGAAGTTTCTATGTTGGAGAGGATATCACAGAGACCGATATTCATGCAAAATTTGAAAATGGTATTCTGATGCTTGATATCCCGAAGAAAGAGGAAAAGAAACCTGTGGATGAAAAACGGTATGTAACAATAGAAGGATAAAGGTGTTTTCCCCGGGAGTGATCCCGGGGATTTTTTTTGAACAGGAGGTGAAGAAAGGATGGCAGCAAAAAGAGATTATTATGAAGTGCTCGGAGTCAGCAGAAATGCAGATGCAGGAACAATTAAAAAAGCATACCGGAAACTGGCGAAAAAATATCATCCGGATACCAATCCAGGAGATAAACAGGCAGAGAAATCATTTAAAGAAGTGACAGAAGCATATACGATTTTAAGTGATCCGGAAAAGAAAAGGCTATACGATCAGTTTGGACATTCCGCATTTGATGGCAGCGGGGCAGGACAGAATCCGCACGGTAATCCTTTTGAAAATGCAGGAGGAGGCTATCAGGAGTACCATTTTGAGAGCGGAAATATGGACGATATTTTCGGAGATATGTTTGATCATATTTTTCACGGCAGACAGTCCGGCGGTTTCCAAAACAGTGGATTTGAAAGCGGAGGATTTGGCAAAAATGGATTTTACAGGCAGGGGTTTGACAGCAGTCAGTTTGTGAGAAAAGGCCAAGACTTAAGAGCAGAAGTTTCGATTACTTTTGAAGAAGCTGCATTTGGATGTGATAAAGTGATTCATCTCCAGAGTCCGGACGGCAGAGGAAGCACACAATCTCTGCAGGTTCATATACCGGCGGGCATTGAAACAGGAAAAAGTGTAAGACTCCGTGGAAAAGGAATGCCGGGAAGCAATGGGGGAGAGGCAGGAGATCTTCTTCTGAAAGTAAAGGTAGGAGATAAGCCGGGATACGAGAGGAACGGGCAGGATTTGTATACAAAAGTAAATATTCCATTTACAACAGCAGTTTTTGGCGGGGAAGTTCTGGTTACTACATTATATGGAAATGTAATGTGTAAAATTCGACCGGGGACGCAGTCCGGAACGAAGATCCGTCTTCGTGGAAAAGGAATCGTATCTATGAAAAACACTTCCGCACATGGGGATCAATACGTAACAGTACAGATCGAGGTGCCGAAATATCTGAATCCGGAAGCAAAACAAAAGTTAAAAGAGTTTGAAGCAGCATGCGGCCAGACGGACAGATACCGAAATGGCAGTGTGGCATAATAAAAATGGAGATTGTCTTAAAAGACAGTCTCCATTTTTTGAACCATTTTTTACAATCAGGAACTTTCCCGTTCTACAAGTGTAGCTTCAAAAACAAGGTGCTGAGGACTTGGTTTTTGATCGGAGGGGGCATCAATTTCTTCAATGGCCATAAGCGCAGACTTTTTCCCCATTTCATGCGCAGGAATTTCAAGAGATGTCATGGTTGTTTCCAACATTCCTCCGATCGAATGTCCGGTCAGGCTGATCAGACGGATATCTTCCGGAACCAGCATCGCCTGTTCTTTGACCGCCCGCAAAGCTCCGATTCCCTGAATATCTACGGATGTGATGATTGCATCCAGGTGAAAGTAGTTGGTCAATAAGAATTCCGCGCACTGAAAGCCGTACTCAAAAGTGTTTGCCTGTTGTGTGGACTCCGGGCAGATTTCTTTCAGACCGAGTTCAGAGATGGCTTTTTTATATCCCTGATATCGTTCATAATAAGTGGAAAGGGACATAGGACCATTGATCAGCCCGATTTCTTTACAGCCTTTCCCGGCAAGGTATTTTACGGCACGATACGCGGATTGCTTATAATTAGCAATCACACTGCTTAAATGGGATTCCTGCTTTCGGATGATCTGTACGACAGAAATCCCGCTGGCGTGGATATCCCGGATCAGGCGTCCGCATTTTCCGGTTCCGGCGATAATGATGCCGTCTACAAATCCATTTCTCAATCGATTCAGACATTCTCTCTCTACATCCGGATCATCTTCAGTCGTACAAACTAAAATAGAATATCCGTGGTAACGGGCTTCTTCATCAATCCCCTGGATCAGTTCTGCAAATACGGTCATGGATAATCTGGGGACGACGATCCCGATGGTGTGGCGTTTGCCTTGACGCAGTCCTTTGGCAAGAACGTTCGGCTGATAACTCAGTTCTTTGACTGCCGCCAGGATACGGGCTTTTGTGTCAGGGTGGACATAAGAAGTATTATTCAGAGCACGTGATACGGTACTGACATCTACACATGCAAGTTTTGCGACATCTTTTAATGTTGCCATGATTGCCTCCTTTATGAGTCTGTTCGATACAAACGATTGCATATGATTTTAATGCAACCATTTTATCTCAAAAAATAAATTCCGTCAAATAGTTGAAAAATCAAAGAAAAAGGGAGGGGATATATAGAAAATATGCAAAAAATTGCATGATATATGCAACTTCTTGCAGAGGGAGTCCATTTCGTTGACGGTGATTTCAAAGATATGATATATAAAGACTAACAGATATGCAAACGTTTGCTGACACATACAAAAGATTCAGGCGCAGGATCTTTGAACCCTGAAAATAATCATGAAATGTAAAGTAAAGGAGATTTTAACAATGGCAAAAGTAAAAAATTTTAAAACAATTTTCCCGGCAGTTTCAGTACCGCTCAATGAGGATTATTCCATCAACGAACCAGAATTCAGAGCATATTTAAGATGGATCAAGAGTTTTTACGGAAAAGGAATGGACGGTCTTGTATGTAACGGACATACAGGAGAGATCACAGGACTGACAAGAGCAGAAAGAAAACGCGTTGTTGAGATCTGTGCAGAGGAATGTGGAGATGTGATGACGATTATTTCCGGTGTAAACTGTGAGAACACAGCAGAAAGCATCGAAATGGCAAAAGAAGCAAAAGAAGCAGGAGCAGATGGAATCCTTCTGATGCCTCCTCATATGTGGCTGAGATTTGGAATGAATCCGGATGCACCGTTTGAATATGTAAAAGATGTAGCAGAAGGCGCAGATATCGATATCATCATTCATCTGTATCCGGCAACAAGCAAAGCATTCTATCCGGTAGAGACTTTGATCAAAATGTGCAAAGAGATTGATCATGTGAAATGTATCAAAATGGGAACACGAGTGACTTCTATCTATGAACATGATGTACGTCTGCTTCGCCAGGAATGTCCGGATATTTCCCTGATCACATGTCATGATGAAACATTGTGTGTAAGCTGGTTCCCAGGAATGGACGGAGCGCTGATCGGATTCGCAGGCTGTGTACCGGAAATCATCTGCCCGGCAAGAGAAGTATTTGCAAATCCTGACAAACATACATTAAAAGAAGCACAGGACTGGTCAGACCGTATTTATCATATTTCACAGGCAATTTATGGAGGCGGACAGCCATCCGGTGAAGCACATGCCAGATTAAAAGAAGCATTATATCAGAGAGGAATCTTCTCAAATGCATTGATGAGAAAACCGGTACTTCCTCTGAATCAGGAAGAAAAAGACTGGGTTTCTTTAGGACTGGAACGCAGTCAGCTTCCAAAAGTAGATATGGAACAATACAAATAAAGAGGGATCAGAGAAAGAAGTGGCTTTATGGAAAACAAGACAACAGAAGTATTTGGGGCAAATGTTGAACGGCTTCCATTAAAGGATCTGATAAAAAGAATTGGACCGGGGTTGATCGCAACGGGAATTGTGATCGGCCCCGGGGCGATCACCACAGCAGCGATGCTGGGCAGCAATTTCGGATATACGCTGATCTGGCTGATCATACCGATTGTTTTTATGGGAATCACATTTATGATGGTGACAAACCGGCTGGCGATCGTGACGGGAATGCCGACCATTCATGCAATCCGTAAATATTATGGACCTGTGGCAGCAGGATTTGTAGGAATTGCGTTGTTTATGGCATGTCTCTTTTTTACAATGGGGAACATCTCAGGAACCGGCGCCGGTGTGAATTTGATTACCGGACTTAACTGGAAAGTAGGTTCTGCATTGATGATAGCGGTTGTAATTTACTGCTATTTCACAAAAAATGTATATTCAAAAGTAGAAAAAATTATTACGGCGTGCATTTTGGGTATGATCGTAGCGTTTTATGCAACGTTGATCGGAGTCGGAGGCCCGGACTGGGGAGAGACCGGCAAGGCATTTGTCAGTTTTCAGATTCCGGCAGGCGGACTGGCGACAGCATTGGCATTCATTTCTACAAACGCAGCAGTAACAACCGGAATTTACAGTACATATCTGGGAAAAGAGAAAAAGTGGAAAAAAGAAGATTTGTTTAACGGCGTAATGCTGACAGATGCAGTGATCCATATTATCAGTGTTGTGCTGATCACAGGCTCTATTATCCTGGTAGGTGCGATCGTACTGCATCCTACAGGACAGAAAATTACAGCGCCTGCTCAATTGGCGGAAATGCTGGTTCCGATCATGGGAAATGCAGCGAAGTATATTATGGGAGTGGCGCTGTTAGGCGCAGGATTCTCTTCTTTATTAGGAAACACACAGCGAGGTATGGTGTTGTTGAGCGCAGGATTTGATAAAGATACCGCACTGGAGTCAAAAGCAATCCGCGTAGGCTGTCTGATCTGCCTGATCGTGACGATGATCATTTGCTATAGCTATGGCGGATCTCCAACACAGCTGATCCTGATGGCAAATGTCGCAACCTCGATCGCTACACCGGTAGCAGGTTTGTTTATTCTGCTCCTTTTATGGAGAAAAGATGTAAACGAAGGATATAAGAAGCCGACAGCATTGAGAATCTGTATGACAATCAGCTATATTTTTGTACTGTTTATGACATTCTCAGCATTGAAAACCCAGATTCCTAACTTAATTCAATCTATTACATTGTTATTTTAACAGAGGAAGGACGTTGCTTTCAGAAGTGATGTCCTTCTTTCTTTTAATATGGAAAAAACCATTAAATTGTCTGAATTGTGCGAAAAAAATAAAAAACAGAAAAAACATTGACAATTCACTTTTCCCGTGATAAGATACCACTTGTCGCTGAGACAGACCGATGAAAAGAATAAGCCCAAGGGGCACTGTGGGACAGGATGCGAGAGCAGATCGCTGGACAACGTGAAAAAAGTTCTTGACAGAAGAAAGTGGATGTGATAACCTATTAAAGCTGACTTGT